>Ga0209489_105986_pt1 | contig 20154 bp, 8 predicted proteins | sample SiratrowhiteBW_FD_187527 | JGI IMG/M metagenome (GOLD analysis project Ga0209489, IMG submission 187527) | Root nodule microbial communities of legume samples collected from California, USA - Siratro white BW (SPAdes) (version 2) | ecosystem: Host-associated > Plants > Roots > Nodule | place: USA...
ATATATATATATATATATATATATATATATATATATATATATATATATTTTAAGAAATAATCATAAATTTAATAAAAGATAAAGATTAAAAAAAATCTATATAAGAAGTCTAAAGATAAGAAGTCTCACAATTCAATACAATACCTCTTATAAATATTTCTTCTTATATTCAAAATATTAAAGAATCATTTTCTTGTTAGAATATACATAAATATTTCTTCTTATATTCAAGATATTAAAAAATCATTTTCTTGTTAGGATATACATAAATATTTCTTCTTATATTCAAGATATTAAAGAATCATTTTCTTGTTAGGATATATATATATATAAAGAAAGACTCATAAATCTAATAAAAAACAAGGCTACAAAAATTCTATATAAGAAGTTAAAGATAAAGAGTCTCATAATTCAATATAATATTTCTTATAAACATTTATTCTTATATTCAAGAGATTAAAGAATCATTTTCTTGTAAGAGTTTGATTATGGAGGTAGAAACTAAAACTTTCAAGAAATCACCACCAACTACATGTGAATATTGGATAAATGGTAATTGTCTAAATGGTGATGAATGTCTAAATTTACATTGGTGGGTTAACACCAACGATAATGGCAAGGTAAGTTTTTTTATTCTTTTTTTCCTTTTTATTAACATGCTAATACATAGAGATAATCAACCAACTTTTATTTATCTTTTGTATTATTATATCTTGTAATGATAAACAATTTTCTTTTTCCAGAGAGACGATCTAAGTTTTGGAAGATTAGTTTGTTGGATACCACCTCCCAAAGGATTTGTTAAGATTAATTGTGATGGAGCTTTCACACTTGATGGAAAGGCTAGTACAGGAGGTGTTGTTAGAGATTGTGAGGGTGAATTTCTTTTTGCCTTCTCTACTTCATTGAGAGTTGGTTTAGCAGTAGAGGCCGAATTATTTGCTATCAAGATTGGAATGGAAATAGTCATATCAATGAGATATGATAATTTGATTGTTGAAAGTGATTCTCAAATAACAATCCAACTTATTAATTGGGGACTCGTTCAACAAACTCATCCTTTATATGGTATTGTCTCTTCCATAATTGAGATGAGTCACAGAGTTGATTACATTTGTTGGAATCATGTGTTTAGAGAGACTAATGCAATAGCAGATACTCTTGCTAAATATGAATTATCTTTATCTTTGAATGCATCTGTTACTTTCTTTAGATTTGTTCCTAATTTTCTTGTTTTTCCTTTATGTGTTGATAAAGGTAGAAAAATGTACTCTCGTTAAATGTATTTTTTCTATTCATGAATGAAAAAAAAAATCTCTTTTAATTTCTCTTATTTATATTGAATAAGCACTTTTTACCTTAGTTGTTTAGATATTGATGTTTATGTTTATAAGTTTCAACTGACAATTTTATCTAGTAACAATTTCATTGCAATATATTGAAAGAATAAAGTATAATTTATTTTTAAAATATAAAAAATGAAAAAAAATACTAAAAATAAACATTAAAGAGAGAAAGAAATAAAAGGTTTAGAAAATATACTTCTACGTTTAACATTGAATTTTGAAAATAATATAAAATTGAAAATAATATAAAATTATAACATAAAGTATGTTAGTTGCTTTAATTTTAAAAATGTTTAGAAGACTTAAAAAAATAATGATAACTGGAAATAAAACTAAATAAAATAATTACAATGACTTTTAATACAAATATGACTAATTAAAAGTGAAATAAAAATTCCTCTTTTATCTTATAAAAAGTTTTCTGACTTAATATTCATCTTCTTTTTCAATAACTCATCATACTTATCTTTTTAAAATTTTATTTTTCTTACTTTGATTTTTTTTTCACACAATAAAAAAAGAGACAATTTTTTTTATTAACAAAATGTATATACTGTGTGTATCAAAAGTATAAGTCTAAGTTTTACATTGTATAGAAATGAAAAAATTGAAAAACATATAAAAAAACCCCACAAACTCAATATTTTAAAATATTGGATTGAAAGTTGTGTAATTCTCTTATATGGATTAGATTTTTATCTCACTCTTTTTTGTCTTTCCAATATTTCTCTCATCAATTTTTCCTATATATTTTTTTAAATTGGTGGTTTTGTCCTTTTTTTTCTTCCAAACAAATTTTACATAACACCTTTTTTAGTCACATTTTTGTCTTACATTTTTATACCTTAACATCATTTCCTAGTCAATATACACAATAACTTTCATATATCAGACTTAATAAAGTAAATACTTATTCTTGAATATATTTTAAATGCCAATATAATTTAAGACAATGAAAATTTTCTCTATCTTCTCTCTTAATTTCATTTGATTGTTTGTCAATCTTTTCAAGCAAACAACTCTTATAAGTTAAAAAATAACTTTATACAAAATATTTTTATCTAATTGTAATTTAATTTAGTTTAAATTAAATTTCTTTTTTACTTTATTAATCTTAATTCTTTGACTTTATATCTCTTACTTGACAAATATTAATCTCTTAATTAATTCATCTTTTAATTTATTTTTTGGTTATTTTAGTGACATTTCTTTAGGTATCTAAAGATTTGGCATTTTCTAACTTTATTTGTCTATTGCTTGAATAAAAACAAGTGCGAGATGAGAAAATTATTTTAAACTATAAATAAATTTGATCCTAAGTGGAATAAGGTTCGGAAATATGAATTAGGGTTTATGTAAATTTTTTTATTAAGACAATTTATAATCTCATCGAGTAGAAAATCCAATAACATAACAATTATATAAAATTTATTTTATGTATATTAAATTATATGTTTGATTGAGTTTGATAGTGTCATGAATTTATATTGTTTTAGAGGAAAGTATTTTTAAAGTGTTTGTCGGTAACTCTCTCAAAAATATATACTACTTCATATATAAAACCAAAGGAGTAGGAGTAGTGTGTGTTTATAGGTAAACCAAGAAAAATAAAGTCAAAATATCAAATCAATTGTCTCATTTTCTTCTCATCTATCATTTATCCTATTGTTAATTTGTTCTCTTGGTTGGCACACTTTTTTGGTTTTTAATCCATTGTTATTCTTTGGCTTATTAAATGATACAAGACAACCTCACATAGGGGCATCAAACGTACCTATATGTTTCTTCCAAAACAAACGACAAACCTGTACCTTGTTAAGTCCAAATAAACCGAATAGTAAATTATATTAACATTTTTGGAAATTTTTTCGAATTAAACATACATTTTAATTCTTTGAAAAATTTCTATAATTTAAAAAAAATAAAATAAAATTGTGTTATACCATTTTTTTTATTATATATGCATTCTCCAAGAATAAATATATTGTACTTTTGAAGTTCGAAATTTAAGACTGGAGGTAAATAAAGGAAGAAATAGACTACAGTTGAGTGAGCATAGTTGAATAATACTATAGACCCAAAGACTTGGAAATGAAGTTCTAATCATACCCAAAGAACAACAATACTAATAACAGAGGCCCATCTTTAAGCCATTAGAACATTATTTCCAACACGAACTTTACAATAGCTTGTTTTATTGTTTTAAATCACATCAATTAAAAATTAGATTAATTTATAATATATAAATAAAAACGAAAAGATGAGTTAAATTTAAATTTATTTTTTAATATAATATTAAAGTATTTTAGTGAAATTTGGTAAATCTATCATACTATTTTTTATTAAATTATTTACAAATATTTAGTTCAACAATTTTTTTTTGTGTATATGAATTTGAGAAAAATGGAAGATTTGAGATAAAAATAAAAGGAAAGTATTATTTTTAGATTAAGAGAAAGACGGTGATAAGAAATGAAGAAGAAGTTTGATGAAAGTTTGTGAGATCTTATTAAGATGATTGATAAGTTTATTATTATTTTTTATTTTTTAACATTAATATTATTAATATTTTACTTTAATAATTATCTCATTTTTATTATTATTTTATAAATTTATTATTTATATTTTTTATTTTCTTTAATATTTTATTATTTTATTTAATTTTCCTCGCAAATCTTGCTTGTATGGGAAGGAAGAACGCTTCAATCTTTTCTTTTTGTTTTTTTTTGTGTGATTAATTAGCTTTTTATTTCTTGGTTCTTGTGTTTTTGGTGCTTTTCTTATCTTTCTGTCTGCAAATACAATCACACTGTAAAAGTTAATTTTATAAAATGAAACTCAAACCCAAATACTTATCTAACAATGTCATGATCAATTTTTTGGTGTAGGTTTCAATAAAACTTGTTCAAATATGACGTGTTCAATTGAAAAAAATTGTATCCAAGTTGTACATACTTGTTGTGATAAACGCGTTTTTTTTGTGCAAAGTCAAATATTGTAATTAAGTTATCTGTGCTCTTTTCATGCCTGCTGATATTTTAAATTGTGAAGAAAAAAATATGACAGAAGATTTGTCGAATTTATAAACACAGGCAGAAGCAATAAAGTTACAACTTGTATATAGAAAGAATTGCAAGCAATTTTCCATTGACTATTTTCACTTTTTTTTTTTTTTTCCTGTTTGCAGCTTAAAAAGAAACCAAACCTCGCTTGCAAAACTAAAAAAGTGCTTTCCATATTCATGCTGTATAGTCACATGTTTGTGAAGTTGGATCACAAGATTTTCTCTCTTTTCTTTTTCTTTACTTTGAATAAGGGCTTTGACATTTAAGCTTCACAAAATACCATCTAACTCAACTACCATCTACCTATCTTCTTTTCTCTCTTCAACATTAATCAATGCTACCACAACACACACAAACATCAGAATTTTAACTGGAACTAATGCCAATTGGGCTATAAGGTTCATTCATGGGCCCAGTCGAGCCCACCAAGCCCATCTAAATAACATGCACAACCAATATTCACATATACATAATTGATACAAATATAATAATATATCCGAACTTTTACACACACGAGTACTTTGGAACATGAAAAAAGTATATGCATGGGAACTCCCCAGCAACATTATTTTTTCTTCTTCTTCAGACTGACTCAGTCAATTGCTTAAAAAGAAGGCCAAATCTAATTATTTTAAGACCCATTCCTCGTTCAGAAAGCTTGAAATCCAAAGCAATCCCTCTTCATTAGATTCCAACCATTTTTCTATTCTATATCCATTCCGTCACTAAATTAACATCTAATCAATTCAATTTAAAATTGCAACCGTGCAAACAACGAACCTCACAAAACTTATCATCGTCATCCTCATTGGTCTATGCAACTAATTAGTCCAACATACACACAAATCAAAATCCAATGAAGAATACCAAGAAACGAATAAGAAAGAAGAAATGATATTGGAAATTAGCATGCAATATTACTAATCATGGACCGACAAATAGAGTCCAAATGCATGTTTGTTTGTCCATTTTGGTACATTGGAATTTTCTCTTGGGACAAAAATGAAAACAAAACAAGCACACTAATTAACCTACCCCTAAACAAAATGCTATGATATCCCAAGACAAATCTAAGAATTTTTTGATACCGTTAATGAGTTTGATTTGAACAACGTAGGATACCATAGAAGTTGTCTTGTTATTGTCCATGCATGGATGAAGAAGCCATGGCCACCACCCCAAGTTTCTGAAGGTTGAGTTTGACCACAGTGTCCACGAACATCTTGGTATCTTCCGCCGTATTCCCTTCGGGTATGTCTACGATATACGATTCCAATACGATGGTGTAAACCCTACCGTCTTTGTTGAACTCGTTGACCGATGTAACGGAACGGTAGTTTTTGAGGCGGTGCTCGCCACCCACAACCCTAAAGCTTAGCACGTGTTTGTCATCGTCCAAAATCTCGAGTCTTTCGGTGCTTGTGGACGCCGGAAGACCTGAAACGACGGTTACTTCTCTTATGCTTCCTACGCCACCGTCACCCCTCATGTTGCACCCTTTGATGAAGTGCTTGTACTTCTGAGGGTTGTCGAAGCTTCTCACGAAGGGCCAAACCGAGCTCGCAGGAGCATCGATGCGGTACGATATTATGGAGAAACATTTGTTGGGAGAGTGTTCGAAAAGGTGGTATTTTTTTATGACAGGTTCTAGTTCTGTTTCTTCCTCAGCTGTTAGGCCTTGGACATTATGCTGAGATGAAGCCATGGTGTGAACTTTTGTGTCATGCGAAGGAACAATGGAGAGAGGGTTGTGAAATGGAAGAAGAGAAGGGTTTAGGTTAAAATGTGAATTATGAAGGCATTGATGATATATACATGGAGATGCAACTCATGACAATTGATTTGTATGGTTGGTTATGTATGAGGTTTTTGTCTTTTTGTTTTATGATGTATATCACACCACAACATCACTTGCTACGTCATTTCTCAGGACCATGTTAGTTTATATTTTGCAAACAATTTTATTTTATTATTGCCTCAGAAGAGAGAGAGAAAAATAAGAAAAAAGAAAATCTTAGATGGTGCTTGAAGAAAGGTGTGTTGTCTCAAACACACGTATTTTTAAGTGTGTATGTAATAAATATTCTTACTTCATATGTAAGGTAGCATTTGCTGGTTGGACCTGAACTTTAGCTATATGAGGAAATGTGTTGTCTATTTTTAATCCTTTTTTATTGAAATGGCAGCTTTGTCTTATGGTGATTTGAAGCAGATTCGGTGGTGCTTTTGAGGGTTTTTTAATTTAATTTAATTTTTGGTTTGGCCACTAGTATTCATATATGTGAGGACAGGTTTATAACAAATTGTGCGTCACGTTGACCTTTGCCTTACAATTTTTTTCCCTAAAAGTGATGCATATGTTGGATATGTCAAAACCATGGAGTTCTTGCTTTGTTTATTCCAATTATTAATTTTGCCATTTTTATTAATTATAACCTCATGGATGCCTATACCTACCTATAGAAATATTAGACAGATTCAGATTTGTAGTACTGTGGTAACGACTAATTTAGTAGTTTCTTTTTATATAATTTATTTCACAATGTGAGTTCTGAAATAGACTAACTCTAGTTCACATTTAGTTGAAGTCAATTTTGACAACTCCATTATAAGTATATATGGATGAGATGAAACTCATATTTTTCAGACAAACCAATTTAAATCTTAAAGTATGTATCAATTTTGAAAGTTTTTTAACCCAATTAAAAAAAACAATTTTTTTCAACTGTAGTTTATTTCATGGTCAGAAATATAAATAATACTATATAAAGATATTGAGAATGAGTAAGGTGAGAACCCCTATTCCACATTCAAAATAACCTTAAAGCTACAATCTTTTAACCTAATTAAACTAAAATCCAAACACACAAAGGAACAAAAAAGAACTATATGAGCTATGATTTATGTGAATGAATATAAAGCAGCATGAGTGATATGTGAATGTTGATAGTAAAAAACTTAGAGTGAAGTGATGAGAGTGTGTTCACCTAACTTTTGTTGTTCATAATAAAAGGGTAATGTGATTTTGTGTGAAAGGTTGAAAAGAGAGAGATTGAGAAATCATGTGAGAAGTGTAACAAACTCTTATCCGCGTGATCTAGCTTCACTTTGCAGGATTCTCCACCTCTCATGGACCCACCTTTGGCTTCTATACTCATAGAAATGAATCCTAAGAGATAAAAGATAAGAGAGAGTGATGATCTGAATTCTCAAAGTGTTTGAATGATGATGTTTTCTTCCATGCAAAGGGTTTGCATGTGTGTGGCCACCTGTTTGTCCAAATGTCACCACCTCAGCAGCAGTAAAGTGGCCATAATTAAATTGCTTCAAAGCAACACTATCTATCAATTTTCCTATGTATAAATTAAGTTCTCTAGTTTTCAGTTTACAGAATCTTTAAATTTTGTTTTTATTTTGTGTTGTTTATTAGCTACTAGGGTATGGTTGGTTTATCATTTTCAAACCTTATTGAATAGACATTTTCCACGAAGTAGAACTTAAAATGGTGTTAGAGAAAGATTAATTGATTATCCAAAGTAATGTAGTTCAATGTTAGCAATTGATGCCTACAAAACATTTCTAGCCTCTAATGTAATAATTATTTATCTTCTTTGAAATGAAATTTTAATTTGAAGTAGTGATTTAAGTTTTTGAGAGTTAAACAAAATAAAAAATGATATGTAAACCATTATTTTACACAAATCAAAAGCATATTGTGCAGAAAATATTTTACAAAAGTCAAAATCATATTTATAAGGAGCAAAATAATTTAAAACTTGACTGATAAAAGAAGAGAAAGTGCAGGTGACTAACTTAAAAAACACTCATTTATAAAGATTAAAATCATATTTAAATAATTACATTGAGAATTTTTTTAAAAGGGTATATTTATTAATTTGGAAACACTTTTATATATATTTATTTACGGGAAAATAGTTACTCTGTTCTTATGTTTTAAGATTTAATTGCCAAATTTAATAGGATTTAGATAAGTGATCAACTTACTTGACAGTGTACAACATTTATAATTTTTTTACTAATTTAATTAAAAGTATTTTAGTCTGTAAATAATCAATGCAAGAGACTTATGAATGGAATCTTACAACAAATAAATATTACTTTAATTTAGATAATATAAATAAGAAGGGAGGGGAAAAAATTGTATTTAAGTCTAAAAAAAGTATATATATATATATATATATATATATATATATATATATATATATATATATATATATATATATATATATATATATAATCCCTGCCAATTTCATGATTTATTGTCTTTTTACAAACGAAAAGTTTAGTGATGAATCATGTGAAAATAATCTGAAACCAAATGTATATATATAATATATGACCCCAAAGTAATAGAATATAATAAATTTTGCACACAATGAGCCAATAATTAAGGTGAGAAGTGGTGAGAAATTCAAGAAAAGCTATCTTGAAACAACAGACACTGACAATGTCTCATTAATAAAAGCGTCATTGGAGTGCATGCTTTTGCATTTGTCTTCTTGTAAGAATTTTAGTACTATTTCACTTTTATTAACATAATCAATTTATGATCGTTTTTTATGAGAATAATAATTATAATAATAATAATAATGTGTTGATTATGTAATAGTATGAAAAAGATAATTGAAGGTTCCAGAATTGGCATGGGTGAAGTTCCACATTGGGAAGCAACCAAACCTTTGTTGGTCCCAATGGACGCACATGGATATTTGTGTGATGTTAGGGTTACCACTTACCACTCTTCCCTCAGCACACAGAACAGGAAACACCATCTAGAACAACACTTTTTTATTTTAACAATTTAAAACTCTTGTAAATGCCAATTATTATCTCCATTCATAATAAATAAATATTAAGAAAAGGTATATTTCATGTGATATGGTATCTATTTACTGACACCAAGTAATAAAAAAATCTTGAGCTATCAATAAGCACATATGATTAGATTTTTTTTTAAATATTTACGAAGTTATGATTTTCTAGATAGTTTGTAGTGTGTGGTAAAACCTATTTTGATTATTCTATTTTCTTAGGATTAATTTCATGATATTATAAAATTACGAATTCATCTAAAATTTACCATATAGAAATAATTAGATGATATCGATCATACTATTTTTTTCCTGTTTATGTTTTTTTCTGTTTAAAAATTTAATTATTATATTGATTCAAGTCTAACTAAGTTGGTAAAAGAGGTAAAAGCAAAAGACTCTTTTTGGTTTTAAATGATTTCTTAACCTCTCCCAACCAATAATTGGAGTTAATTATTTGAAGATCCAGGATTTTTGAGTCTTCACTTTTACTCAATCTGTTAATTATTTTTTTCAGCATTACCTGTTTCATGTGGTTTTCTTTTCAATAAAAATGTAAATGCACGTCAAATATGATGAAATAATTCAGTTAACTGGGTTTAAATATGAACTAGATTAATAAAATTTAGATCGAAATTACTTGGTACTAACCCAGTCCAATTATAGATATATTAGTGCAACTTGAGCTGCACTGTAGATTGGGTTAATTAATTAAAACACTGTAGATTGATTCAGAAAATAGAATGAGAATATTTCAATTTCTTATAAACAACCTACACATATAAAACAAAGATAATATCTAAAAAAGTAGTTCAACTTAAATATAGAAGACACTTTTAGTGTCAATTATGGAAAACCTTCATTCACAGTTAAGACCATACAAAACCATCCAAGAGTGGTTTAATCTAGAAATATTTTTCTTAAACATTTCATCAAACATCTCAAAGACCTCTTGTATCCTTGTTTATATTCTAATTTTATTATTTTAAAGTATGTGATCAATGACTCTAAATTCTTGTCGTTATTCACACTAAAAGCAATCTTGCAGCTTTCTATTAATGTGCTTATTAATTAATTTAACTTTATACCTGATAAAGGTGTAGATTAGGTATTCATCAAAAGTTTAATTGTATATATTCTTATTGAATCTTTAAAAGAAATAATAAGTTATTGAAAAAAAGGTAATAAGTATTTTTTTTTATTAAAAGTGTGAGGCTATTTGTGACATAAATTATGTTTTTTTCCCTAGCTATGTTATATAGGTATAATTATATATATATATATATATATATATATATATATATATATATATATATATATATATATATATATATCAATTTTGTTGGACCTAAAATTAATATCTTAATTAAGGATCTTAATACTATTTATACCGACAGCTTTGTGTAAATTATGTTCAATAGAGTTGACTTAAAAGTGTAAAATAATACAGTGAATAATTACTTTGAATATAAAATTTATACATTTATATTTATACTATAATAGTTCTTATCCTTTTTGTTTCAAATAAAATTAATTTTCAAATCTTTTAAATATGATTTCTAATATAAAGTAATTTTTAAAATAAGCTTTTTAAAAATAACTTTACTAAGAGCATTTTTTTTTTCAATTTTGGGAATCACGAATTTTGAAAATTATAATTATTAGGAATGAATAAAGTTTATATAATTAGTAAAACATATTACTGAAAATATTTGTATAAATATTGGAATAAAAACAATATATTATTTTTATTTTTTTAATTTATTATCACATTAAATAGTTTAAGTGTAGTTTTCAAATATTCTTTTATTTAAGCTCGTAGATTCTCACTTCCACGTAAAAATATTTTAGTGAGAAACTTTGCTAGAAACCATTGTCGAGAATATTACTTTTTAAAGATAAATCAAACATGAGAAAATATACTGTTCCATCTTTATATTCCAAAAAAGAACTAAAATTTTCCTTTCTTTTCCACATATATATTTTAAAGGTAAATTAAACCTGGGAAACATATTTTCTCAAATTTCTGAAAAGCTAAAAATATCTCTTCTTTCCCGAAAATAATACTTTAAAAAGGTAAATAAAACGTGGAAAACATTCTTCCCAATTTGAAAAACTAAAAAATTTCTGTTCTAACTTAATTTTGTTTCGTGTCAATTATCATGACATTTTCGAGTGTCAAATGATGAAGTATCTTAATCATTCATCAGTATGATATTAAAAGAAGAAAAAAATTATTGATATAAAAAATTGAAAATTAGATTCCATGTACATATCAGATACAAAGAAACTGAAATAAAGTATTTTAAAGAATAAATTATATATTCAGAAGAAAAATGTGTCAAGAATTTCATAAAATTTTATTAAATTAAAAAACTTCACATTTAGAATATTAAAAAAACTTTTAAAATTTAAAGTCATACTGATTACATAAACATAAATAATAATATTTTGTTAGTATAATTATCATATTATATTAAAATTATATATACATATGCACACGGTACTAAACAGTGAAAAAAAAGAGATAAACACACGAGTTTATTATGGATTAATGATGTCATTTAAATAAATAATAACAGTTGAATTAGATCTTAGAACTGATGTTTGAAAATTTTAAAAAGATCAAAAACGCATTTTCCTTTAATTTAAATAAATTATTCCAAGTGCTTCCTATGCATAATTTCTACTTATAAACATCTAAGAATTCATATTTTTTATAGATCAAAAGTATCTTCAAGTAAAGAAGATCTTGCTTGAATAAAAAAAGAATACTAGAGATCTTGACCAATTTCTCTGGCTATTTTAACACACCAGCTTGCCTATGACTGAAACTTGAGAGCTATAATTAAATTAAAACAATTTCGCACCTATTAAACAATCGATGCGTAAATGTTATACACCATCCTCTTCTGCCTACAACTTTGGGGCCCTCGCCTCCAACAACTCACCGTGTAGCACAGCCGCATATTCCTTACATGGTGTTCAAAAAACTGTAAGCTATCTATTTATACAATAATAACCTTCTGCACATCCAGAACAAAGAATACAATCTCAATCAAAATAATTCTTGCTTTCGACGAAGATTTCAATTTCCAAATTTAACTCGGTTTCTGAAAGTTAATATTGCAAGCAAAACCCGGGGCATTAATTCTTGATAAACGAAATGAATATAGGAAGGGATTGACAAAGAAGCATGGAAGCAGCACAATCAGCATACTCCAATCACCAACAGAAAAGTTGATACATGACATCTATTATAATTTATTCACACTTACACATATCAATTGATTTGTTCAAAGCACAAATGCGTACTTGCCTAAAAGATATACAAAGCCCAGCCATGCAACTGATGGCCTAGAGGCTAGAAAGGAAACTTTTGATACATTAAAACTACGCTTACAGAAATAAGGACAGTGACTATTCAAATTATAAACCATATCTTACATTTTTAAGCACTTCCAGCCAAAATTTAAAAAAAAAATGTAAATTGGAGTTCTGGAAAGAATGTCTTCCACGTACCTTCATTTGTCCATCTTGTGAGTTTCTTTCAATCTTTTATGGGGTCCTCTCCCTTTCAATATTTTATCATTCCTCTCCCCTGTTCTTTCCATCTTTGGGGTTCAGATGAGTTGTCTTGATTAGTAATTGGTTAGTTTGGTATGCAAGCATCCATTGTCCAATGGAGTTGCACGATTTGAGAAAAATTGCAGTTAGATTAATTTTGTTCAACAACACTTGCAAAACCCCTGTCAAAACTATGGTCATGCAAAAATGGAAATCCCTTTGTGCAGTGATTAAGAGTCATGTGATTCTTGGTCCATCAAAATTACCCGCTGCTTACCACTCTCTGAGCGGAGGCTATCTACCTTAGTATATCCTATCTGGACAACAAAGGCAAAAAGTCAGAATAAAGAAAACACGTGTATAGACTTTCAGACAAACAGAAGTCAAACAATTCCAAGATAGATAGGTGATTACCTCCACTGAACTGTCAGGACAGAACCACCTCAATAGCACACCAAGATGCACTACGGCAGGAATTAGCTTGAAAAGTAGAGGAGTTGTAACCTGTAGAAACAGGCAAAGAAATTATAAACGGAACTATTTATTAGTGCTTTTATAATGATAGCTATAGCGTTATGCCACTGACGTTAAATCATGGAAACTGCTTACAATTTATGATCCTTAAATTTCAAGTTATTTACTGAAAGATACTTTGCAAACTTGTACATGTAACTTGGGGAAACCTTAGAAAAGTAAGCCCGGAATTTGCCTAACTCTCATTTTTTGTGTTATTGGATAAAAGAACATTCATTTTGTGTTATTGGATAAAAGAACATTCATTGTGTTATTGGATAAAAGAACATTCATTTCTTGTGTTATTAGTAAAGTTGAGTGCTGGCAAAATCATTGTGTTTCAAGGTCCATTATCATATAGGAGTAGGGGGCAAAAATTAATACAAAAACTAATACGGCTGTTTTATCTTTCACCAAGACAGAATATTTAAATCCCAATGAGCCAAAAGGTAAGAGCTTCCATTCAGAATAAAGTTCGTATAGATTAGGTTCATGAAAATTCACCATGGATCAAAGACAAAATAAAAGCTAGGAAAACAATGGGTCAGTTATGGAACCTAATAACTGTCAATTCAAACAAATGAAAAGAATTTCATACCAGACTAAGAGCTGTGGTCCCAAGAAGCAGCAGATATAATTTACCCTGAAATTAATCAAATATTAGAATCCATAATAGCCAGTAATACTTTCAAATTTAAGCTTTAATTTTCAAGTTACATTACCGAGTATAAGTGAAAATAAATTGAGCTAGTCCCAGATTAGCCTTGGATCAATAAGAAATTGAGCCTATTTTCTTATCTAGAGCTCACAAGCTACTCAAGCTTAAAAAGTACACATAGAGCTTTGTATAAATTTTATGTTGAATATTCTCAGCTCAAATTTCTAACTTAATACAAATGTTTTTTTTTTTACATATCGTCAAACCAAGAATAAAATTAAATGCTAAGATTTATTAAATTAAGTATAATAATAATTTTAATATTATTTAAAATGTGTTTACGTATTTATTTATCAAGTTGCCTTTTCAGCTAATGAATCAAACAAGTGAAAGCTTAACCTAGGTTCATTTGCCAAAATTTTCAACTCAGTAGTTAAATCGAGATACAACCAGGTTAAGAGTAGCTTGATTCACTTCTAGTTCTAGCCCTGTCACCAGTCTAAGCTCTACCAATTTAGCTATATAACTGTCATTTTTATCCTATGGTCAACTTTAGAAATCTATAAAACAATTGAATACTTAATTACCATAGTTGGATAAATCCTTGTCACTAACCTCAACTAGATGAAGGTTTGAAGCACGACTTAGAAGAACAAAAGCAAATTCTCCTATCTGTGCCATCGACATTCCAACCTACACACTCATGATTTCATGTATTTAAATCAGTAAGAGGGGGGAAAGAACAATATCTAACCTACAAATTCTGAAACGAAGCTTACAAGTATTGAAGTCTTGTTGTTGTAACCAAATCCTTTCACAACAGATGCAATTATGATTGTTTTTATAACAATCACCAATATCACAGATGCTACCAAAATATCAACATGGTTCCAGAGAAAATGAACATGAATCAGCATTCCAATGCTGGCAAGGAAAAGAGCAGCAAAAAGATTGCGAATAGGTTCAATCTGCAAAATAAAAAAACAAGAGGTCAAACTTCTTCCATAAACGTATCTTACCACCAAATATTACAGAGTTCTAGTTCAGATTATAGGTTCATGAAATAATCAGCAAATTTGTCAATTTTCATTGACAAATAGGAATCGGATTGTTGAGAAGGAAATTATACAAATAATGCCATGAATGTATTCACACAAGCATTTTCCAGTTTGTATGTAGTCTTACCTGCTCTAGTGTATGTTGAGCCAGATCAGTGGTTGCAATCATCACTCCGGCGGCAAAGGAACCTAATTCTAGACTTAGTCCCAGCTTATCGCTACACTGCAAATATAAAAGTAACAGTGAGTTGATTAATCAACAGATCAAGCATATATTATCAGAGGACAATTAAAAGGCCTAGATGCATAATTCAAGCGAAATGAGAAATTGAAATGCTTTAAATGCAAAAGCAAGAAAAAGAAACAACCGAACACTCAAAATCACGATGAATAACGAAGTTTCTGCTGAGACAAAGAAGGATAATTTTTTCCTCTATTTTGGCAAATAACCATTTCATTTCATCAGTTTCTTACTAATTTTATTTCCTACATACAAAGGTTCCTTTTAGATGATCTGATTCCAAGGATTAAACAAGGCATCTATATCCTTTCCGATGGTTCAAAAACAAATCTACCGTTGCAATTAACCATGCCGAAAATGGACACCCAGAATACAAATGCTTTCAGTGAATCAACATTAAACGGCGAGTAGAAAGATTTTGATTTAGCACTAGTTATGACACCCTGGGAAAATATGGTAGTATAGCAAATAAACAAGTATATATATGTCAAGAATTTCTGGCTGCTTGTCCTCTTTCATCGTATTTTCTTCTATAAATAATAAGTCCTCAATTAACGCCGTTAAAGACAAATTGATGTAATTCTTAATTTGTACAAGCTAAAAAAGGAATTCTAATACATACAATTATTAGGCAAATTATATTGATCAAATAAATGGAAACAATAATAACGAATCCCTGACTAACATTATATACATTTTTCTGCTTATTATAAAAACACATGAAAAACAAAGCATTTCAATAGAAACACAAAACTTTGGAAGAGAACAAACCCAGGCTACTAGCAAGCAGAATGCCACAGACGCCAATTGATAGAGTTCATTTGTCTGCACAAACAAGGTTACCAATTATCATTGAACCATTAAGACGGTCAAACAAAAGAGTATAGCTAATTAGCCATAAGATGGAAATAAATAAATAAACATAATTATAAATTTGATTTCACATATTCCTGCAAAAATTGTTGAGAAGGAAAAAATAAGTAACCACTTCCACAGGTAAGATTTTATTATTAGAGGGATAGTAGTATGAACCTGTGATGAGAGGCTTATCATCAGTTTAAGCAACATTGGAAGGCAAGTGCGAGACAATATAGTCAGAACAGAGAGGAAAGCGATCAAAGTCACCAACCTGGATTACAAAAGGTGTATAATGTTATGCTTATGCTGGATAAAGATCTCGGTTAGAGACTAAATAAAATCTTCCACTGAATGCAAAACAGACAAAGTGCCAAGCTGAAAAAACTAACAAAACAACATCGGGAGATTTTTATGGAAAAATGACTCAAAAGAAAAGGTTACCAAATGTTTAGTAACGCACAATATTTATCAGAAGAAGGTAAGGGAGAGGGTGTGGAAGAGAAAGGAATACATTTTCTTTTAGGTAGAGGCACAAATAGTACGATTTTCGAGGAAAAACCATGAACTGTGCCTTCAGCACAAAAGTGAAGAGAAAGGTGAAGAAAGTTGCATAATCGCAGACATTATTGTGTCATGAAAATTTTATATATCTAATATGACATAATATTTTATCTCATGTTAATGTATGTATAATGTCTTCAATATAATAAATTATGTCATAAATATTGTATTAATATTAGCATTTTAATAATTATAATGATAAATAATTAAAAATAATATTAAAATAAAAAATAAAAGAAAATATAGTTATTAATAGTTTATCTCACTTTTCATTCATATCCACTCTTCCACCTAATCCTAAAACCTCCCTTTCCACTCATTTTCACTTTCTTTCTTTTCCTTTCTTTGCTCTTCCACTCTGTAACCTTCCATCATCCCATCCAAACATAAGGGAAAACATCAGTGAAAGTGTGAATGTGACTGATGTAGCACCTATCACTATTGTTATTATATATATCTAAGAATCTTCTTGCCATTTACTGACTTTAAAAACGACAGCTTAAATTAGACAATGCTGTCTTAATTAAGGTCTCCCATAACTTTCCTTAGTTGCAGTCTCTTTGAGGGCTGCTTTACTTGCAGATACAAGTGTTCAGTCCCACATCAACTAGATATATGACTTAAATAACTTATTTGGGCAATCTTTGCTTACAAAGTGGTTTTGGGATTTGTGTTAAGTCCCAAAGTCGAAGTTCTAAAATGAAATCAGAGTTTACACTAGATCCAGTGTTTGGATAAACAACCTGCATATTTGTCAAACTCAAGACCATAGCTTTGGGCATGAGCGGATATGTTGGAAAGCTACCTTAATAGCGACCTCTTTGGAGGCTGCCCTTAATGGCAATCTCAGGAGTGGTGTTTGTTTCCACCTTGACTAGAGATATAGTTTAAATAAAGTCTATTAAACTTTAGTGGAGCAGAGTTAGTCCCTAAGCCAAATCCTAAGAGTAACTTTTCTTGCTTTAGAGGATTTATTAATTTTCTATAACATTATTGTTTGACTGTTGCAGTAATACCTTAATACATACTCCCCTCTATCCTTCTCTAGAACATCAACTAGTGGTTTTTCTAGTTTGAGCACACTTCCAAATGTAATTTTACCCTTTTCCTTTATTTTCTTTTTTCAGATTTCCCACATTTTTATATTTTTTAATGACTCAAACTACACAACATAATTTAAGTACAAATATATGAAAAACTTCCTACTTTTTATTTTATTTATAAGACCCAATTAACTAATTCACTGGATTATGGAAATTAGTTAATTCAATAATAGCTTTAAATTGTCTTAAATTTATATATTTTTACACAATTACCCCTAACACTAATGAGACATACTCTTATTTTTTTTCAAATAATTTTAATAGTATTAACTATTTTAATTTCTCTCATCATTAATATATTTATTGCTCTAGCTTTATTGGCTACGCATGTGAATAGCCAAAGTGATATTTTAACTATTTTAATTTCTCTCATCATTAATATAGAACTCAGAAAAATGACAACTAATTAAGCTTATTTTTGTGAAAAAAAATAATGCAAGAAACTTTCCAGATTAATTATTATAGAAAAGGACAAAGTCACAGCTCTAGTTTAATTATTATTAAAAGGGAGTAGAGGGGACATTTAATAATCATGCCATTACATAAAACAAAAATGCATTTCCTTTGGGCGAGCCATAATGAGAAGAAAAAACTACCAATAATGGACGCTTAATGGAAATATCAGTTCAATCCAAAGACTCTAGATGATATACACTTACAGCTTGGTCATTGATAGCACCCCTTGAAAAACACCTGAGGTGCCACCCAGAACTGGAAGCAATGCAAAGAGCAATCCGACAGCACAATCCTTTAAGCAAAATGACAAGACTTAATAGAACACTCTACTGGCATTTATAGCCTCTATCGGTAAAATAGTGACCAAAGAATAATATATGTACGTAGCAAAAGAAAAGTTAATACACAAGCAACCACTGACTAAGTACCTGTAAAATAAGGGTCCCAATTGTGACTTGTCCATGAAGAGCATTAGTGGTGTTTTTTTCCATCAAAAACTTCAAGACCTAAAGCAAAAAACAGTGGATAAGAAACCAAAAACTAATTATACAATGAGAAGTTCAAAATGTGTCTGCAAGATGGAATCAGATTGGTTGTGTTGATATACCACTGCTGTTGAAGACATGGAAAGGAAAGCACCAACAAAAACCCCTTCTGAAGCTTTACCACCACATAGCTGCAAAATAGCATTCAATCAGAGCTGCAGCATTCAGAATGTCATATGCCAAAGTTTACAGATGTAAAAGATAACTAAACTAAAATATTTCTAGCCCATAAACATTCACTAAAACTGCAACACCAAACAACTAAATTATAAAAGAGATAATAAAGAGACAAAATGAACACAACTTCCTTTTTGATTAAATTATTATGTTCATTATCTACTCCCATATAAGCTTTGAAGTTTAGAAATATGAATAAATATATTTTAATGCTGCTACTTTTTTCCCAGCTATGTCACCAGCAATTGAAGTCGAATTATATAACTATATTTTACTAGCATCAAACATTATGGATTCCGAACATATCCCGAAAGGAAGATAAAGAAATTCAGGACAGTTGAGACAAATTAGATTATAGGAACTGATACTTGGTTAGTATACCCATGAATTATCAAGTACATGGTAGCAATTTCAACTTACCAAATTTGTCATCCCAGGGGAAAGTGGAATTTGATTTTCCCAAAATATACTTATTAAAGGAGAAACACATCATTCAACCAACATTTGAAAATCAGGACAGTTGAGACAAATTAGATTATAGAAACTGGTTCTTGGTTAGTATACCCATGAATTATTTCCACTATTCGAGTACATGGTAGCAGTTTCAAGTTCAACCTACCAAATTATTCATCACTGGGGAATTCAAGTGGAATTTGATTTTCCCAAAATCTACTTAATAAAGGAGAAACGAATCATTCAACCAACATGCATACTAAATTTAATTTGAAAATCAGTACTTTTTGTATTTAAAAAAGACAGGAGAGCTACATTATGTAATTAATAGACAAGGTAGCAACAACGTCATATGAATCTTGCGTAAGACGCAAATGTCCATAAAGGACAACTACAAAATCCAAGTCTTACTAGTTTCCACATTTATCTATACAATGATACAAGGATAATAACAAACAAGAAATTCAGATATTGGGTGAATCACATTTATAAAACATACCGATACAGTAAGTCCACACATGCACATAAATAGAAAAATCTGAAGTAGACCTCCAAGAACAGCAACAGCTCGAACAACTCGAAGCTGCAATAATATAGAAAAAAAAAAAAACACGGTAATCAAAGCTAATTAAAACATAAAGAGAAATACCAGAGAAAATATAAGAAAATAGAAAACAAGCCAACCTTTGTTGTGGAGAACTCCAGGCCCAATGCAAACAGA
>Ga0209489_105991_pt1 | contig 20125 bp, 4 predicted proteins | sample SiratrowhiteBW_FD_187527 | JGI IMG/M metagenome (GOLD analysis project Ga0209489, IMG submission 187527) | Root nodule microbial communities of legume samples collected from California, USA - Siratro white BW (SPAdes) (version 2) | ecosystem: Host-associated > Plants > Roots > Nodule | place: USA...
AAAAAAAAAAAAAAAAAAAAAATATATATATATATATATATATATATATATATATATATATATATATATATATATATATATAATATGCTCAATTCATTTCCCTTAAATGAATTAAACGCATTACATAAATGAATTAAACTAGTTTTGTGAAGTCACACTATAAAAATAGTTTTCATTAATTAATCATGCAAAAGTTGTTTCACGTGCAAAGAACTTAAAATCAACAACTTATGTAATTTTCTTTTGGACACATTTTGAAATGCTAATAATAAATTATAGTGTAACAGAACGTGCGGTCATAAAAAATAATTGCGGAGGTTAATTTTGACCACTCCTATAGGTGTAGACTAACCACTACTGAGACATGTTCAAACAAATCATAATTTAAAATTTAAATATATTCTTGTCTATGTAATATGTTGTCTTTTGTTTTGGTTTTTATAAAAAAAAAATAGTTATATGATCCTTGTAAAAAATATTGTTTATAATTTAGTTTGTCTTATTTTGTTTATTTTTTTTGTAATATATTTGTTTTTCGTTTAATCTCTGTAATATTCTATTCATTTAAGTTAATTCTTTTGAAAAAATTATAACGATAAAATTAAATTATTTATATATCATACCAAAAAACGAGTACTTTACAGAAAAAAACATAAAAAAATTACAAGTACCATTTGCTAAAAAAAAAAATAACATATATTTAAATTTAGTCACTATGAAACGGTAGGTGAGCCTATAAATTAAAGTGAACGTGAACAGGAAAATAACACCTCTTTTATTTTATGGATTAATATTCATAAATATACTATATCCTTCTCATAATTATAGACGTTTTATTTTTTTAAAAAAATTAATATTTTAGAAATTCAAAAACTGAATGGCTATTTTTTAAAATTACATCCTTATTCAATAATTACACTGTGAGTAGTTTTTGTAATTACTAATATCATATTTAATACAAACGTTTTAATATAAATACAATACTGTTATATCTACTAAATATTTCTTAATTCATATTAATGACTCATTTGATAGACATGATAAACTATTGTATTTATTTTATTATACTATGCTGTTTAGTATGATAACATTTATTATTATTATAATTATAATAATAATAATATATTATTATTATTATTATTATTATTATTATTATAATACGCGTATCATAAATTTTTATATAATATTACTTCAATTTTATGGTTTATGTACTTATGATCTCTACTAATATTTAACTTTAGTCTTGATTGCTAAATGTTGTTTAAGATTAAGGTTGCATACTATTTGATATACTTTTTATTTTTATAATGATTATCAGGATACACCAAAATGTTTATCTGAAAAATAAGAATAAGGAGAATAAGGACAAGTGGTGAGTGATGTGAGAAACACGAAAGACACATGGAACTTTTTTAATATAAATATTATTCTAATAATAATATATTTATTTTTATTTATTCGTCTATTATACTTAAGTTAGCAATTATTTATTGAATAGATTTATAAATTTTATGATCTTCTGATGTTATCCTAAATTTCTTTTTATTTAAAGTTATATAATGGTAAGTTTTGTAATAAAAATTTGTATTCACTTCTTATTAAAGAAGAGGTAGACATAATTTTATTACATAAATTTTGGTTATTTAAGTATTTGTTGTTTTATTGTACTCAACCTATTCTTTCAAGTCGGTATGAGAATCAAATCTTATATTTCATTTTCCACTCAGTTCAAAATTTAAAATTTTATATATGGTCTTTGGTTGAACTCATTTTTTACCAATAAATTTATCATTTGAAGATGTCTAAAAAGTCTAAATTTTGACATAATTTAAGATAATGTAACAATGTATCACTAATAACGTTGATAATTGTGGATTTTTGATAAAAATAGTAACTAAGTCCACCATCATCTCTATAAATAAAAAACACGTTTTCACAGGTATATATTGTCCATCATTGTAGATACTTTCACTCAATCTAAACTTAAAGAGAAGAATTTCAACAACTGAAATAATCAATCTCACACTTATTCACTCACCTCAACTAGCTCACTCACATCATCTAATAACTAGCACAGAAATAATTGTTATTTCAAATATTTTAAATGAAGTATCCATTTCAAATTATTTTAACTATTTTTATATGATTCATTGAAATCAAATCTATATTAAGTGAGATTCTAAATTACAAAATAAAAAACATTTCAGACTAAGGAAAATAACAATTAAAGTCATGCACAAAACTATTGTAATTATTTATTTGTGTAGTAAAGATACCACAACTATTGCAAATGATACTCATTTAAAGTTTTTTTAATTTCTTACTAAATTTATTTCGAGTATGTATAACTTATTTGTTTTCATGTATAGAAATAAAAAATTTTATTAATTATTTTGACAATGAGATTATTAACTATTGCTGAATTTGGATTTGGATTCTAAATTTTGGTTGAGTTAATTATGACATGTTGTGTAAAACAATTGTATCATACACTTCATCTTATTTAGAGAGTCTATGGATAACTTATATACCTTCCTATTGGAAAAGTAATAAATTATTAATATTCAATTTTGTAAACTGAAATACTTACATTGAATTTCAATTATATTTTCCTCAACTCAAATTTATGTAATAAATATATTAATTTTAAAACATGTCTCATATATTATACATGTAAAAATACTAGTTCTTTTATAAACAAGGTATTTAAAATAAGAAGATAACTAATACTGAAGGTTCTGATTTGAATTTTATAAATTTTTCAGAGACTTTGACTAGAACAAACATATTATCTTATATGTATTTGTATTTATAATTATTATGAGACATAAATTTAAATTATATTATTTTGTAAAATATTAAAATGAAATAATATTAATATAATTAAAAAATATTAGTTATAATTTTAAAATATTATATAAACTTCTTATGGTATAAAAGTAGTCATATAAATTAAAAGTCAATTTTTAGAAATTTTTATGTAGTATTAAATTTATATTAATTAGAGATAAGATTAATTGATAATATATAAATAATCGAGATCTACTTTACAAATAAGGAGTTACAATTAAAATCTCTTCTTAAAAAAATAAATAAATTAAAATTGTAAATGTTTAAACAATAACATCCAATGTTAGGTTTTAAGCATCAATGATACAGTCCAAAAAGCTTTATATTCAATCCAATCATAATCTTCTATCTCCATAACCAACTTCCTATATAATATTTTCCATTAGCACACAAAATCTCTCAATCAACAGTTTTTTTATTTTGGTCCTCACATTCTTCCTCCTTTCTTTGCCATCAGATCTATTATCACATGTAAACTTTGGATTGCCTCAACTATTTTCATATTTTTTTTCCTTTCTTCTTTTTTCATTTATTACATCTTAATATTTTTAAATTTTTTATCATATTGATGATTCTGGGAAAGTGATTTACACATTAAAAAATGATGAATTAAAGATTAAAATGGGTGAATGACAGGGTACGCTGAAAACTCTTATTGGTGGCATCAACTCCAATGTAAGTTAGTATAATATGAAGTTAAAAGAGATGAAGAATCAAAGTAAATGATTGCATATCTTATAATATTAAAAATGAGGTCTTTATAAATCTTTTGACATATCATTTGCTTGTAAATATTGTAATCAATGTATGGTTTATTTTTTGTTCTAAATATTCAAATAAATTCTAACCAACCAATTAAGTATATTAAACACGAATCCATTATTGTACATTTGATTAAAGATTCGTGATGACTTTATACAACTAAACACATGTAAACATATTGGATCAAGTAATTAAGGATTATGCAAGATATTAGAAGATTTAAGTGTAGAAATGATCATGTTATTAGTCTATAAATAAATACCTTTAAGTTATGGATGCTTTGGTTACAAAGATCATAAACGGATTGTTACTTTTGCAAGGTTTTCTTAAGTTTGATGGTTGCTAAGCAATATAAGAAGATAAATGGCCATTCCCAACAAAATTTCATTTCATCATTGTCTAATTTTTGCTAGGAGATAAAATCTAGTACACATATATTAAGGAGAAATATACTTATCTCTCGAATATGAAATTACATTTATCTCTCTAATATTATGCTAAATGCAATTTTAATTCACTAGTTTTAAAATAAGGATTTATATCTTCTGTATTTTTTGATAAAATGACATTCACATCCCTTTCAGTTTTATAATAAATATTCACTTTTTTTATATTTTTAGTAAATTAATAATCACTTTATTTAATTTATTTAAAAGTACCACATTGATCAAAACTTAAATGAGAAATTATAAAAAGTTAAAATTAGAATTTTAAAATATAAAATCAAATATTTTTGTAAACAAAAATAAAAAAAATGATTATTACATTATTAAAAACATAAGAAAGATAAATACAATTTTAAAAAAAGACATAAAAATGTGTATTTCTATTTTAAAAGTATAGGGGGTGTGAGTGCAAATTTATTAAAAATATAAAAAAGATAAAATGCTGATTTTAAAAGTGTAAGTACAATTTCTCCTATAATTAGTGTTTAAATTAGCCACTCTACCACCATTGAAAAAAATCACTGTTAAATGATGATGTATTTTAATGAAGAATGCCAATATTTTTCACCAATATTATTTTGGCCAATTTTAGAATTTTTGCACGACAATCAATCTAAAAAACTCTCTCATTCTCACATCCATTGAATATTCAACTTGAAAACAGCATTTTGAAGAATCCAAAACTATACTATAACTTTCCTACTCTAACTTTATGTTAAAAACTCTTGGTTTCTGAATTTTGATTCTTTCGTATGAACATGTGTGTGTGTATATATAAAACTAGGGGACCAGTGTGAAGCAGAAACAAAAAATACGGTTTGGTTTATGACTACAACTTGACAGAAAAGTTTTCATAGAAGATAAAGAGAAGTGGTCTGGTTCTGGTTCCTTCTTAAGCATGTGGGTATGGACCAGTTAAATCTTAAGGAATCCAAATCTGGTCATCTTGTAGGGGTTCTCTTGGTAGTTGGCAACGCAAGAATACAAAGAGAAAACTTAGTAAATGATTCATCTTTTATGTGGCAAAGGATGCTTGCTGCTACCAACCAATCAAAGCCTGCTGAATGCCATAATGGAACTGCATTTAGAGCACTTTACAGTAGTATCAAGTATACTCATTAATTGAAGATCACTCTTCTGCCTCACCAAAACTACCCTGCCATGAAATGGACCACAATGCGTGTGCACAGTGGTTTTGATGTTGGACAACTCCATAATCTTCGGTACATGCGAACGCACCTTTGTTCATTGATTGACATGTAACAGATTCGGTTTAATGTAGACCCTCATAGCTTTATCTGTCTTTCAATGTAGTCACAGATCAACCTTTGCTTGCCCACAAAAAATAAGAGTTTGAAGGGAGAGAACATTCAACTGGGGGTTTAAATTTGGTCCCACTATGACCCTTCTAGTTTTATGTGATATATCATATTGGTTTAACATTGACTCAAATTTAATTGGAATGGACTAGTAGCTTTTGTGGAAAAGCTTCACACTTGCATAGTTCAAATTCCATAGCTTATACAGTGATTGTTTTATTCACTTTTAGTTAAGAAGGAATCTGAACATTTCTACCCAAAGGTTTTCTCTATGTATGATCTACAGTTGTATATGGAACTGAAGTGAAATTATGTGCATATCAAGTATCTAAAGCTGAACTCATATGGCACTATTTGTACAAATTGTGAGAGGGGCTCAGTTTTTCTTTCCTCTAGGAGTTTTATGGCTTGTTTCCCCAGTTCACTTGGTAACTGGAGGCAGATCCAGTCCAGCAATGATTCCAAGTCTTTGGCAAAGTTCAGCAAATACCAATCCAGTAACTTAGGGACAGCAAACTTTGAAGTTGAAAATCCAATTGCTGCCTGCAAGAACTCTCTTTTGGCCACTTCCAGTTCATTCTCAACCTGGGATGCCGTGTAAACTCTCACCTGCATTTGGCATAGTTCATGTTCATGACACATCCATAAATAGATACATTGAAAAGGGGGATTGAGTTGTCAAATCTTGACATGATTAACAACATGATTCTATGGCATCGTTTGATGCATGTTGCCAACCCCACCTAATGGCAAACAACTTGGTTATTGAATGGTAAGTAAAAAAAGACTTCTACGTTAACAATGCATGGAAATTAATCTTGTTTTCAAATGTCTAATGATGCAAAGAGACAAAATGTTAATCATAAATGAACAGCACCAAATGTGGGGCTATGAAAGATTACATAATTCTGCATAAACTACTGATCTACTTACAGCAGGAGAGGACCATGTTCCACAAGAGAGAGCAAATGTCACTAGGGGTTCTGACAGTTCCAGTCCATACATGCTTCTTAATGTCATTTCATGATTTTTTGTTCCCTTGGAAAATGTCTGCTTGAAAATTTGGTGGTTAACTCTTTATTCTCATCCATGAAAAAGCTAGAGTTGAAATGGACAACACTTACAAATCTCCGATGATAAGGAAGTCTAAGAATGAAATGCTCTATGGTTGTTGCACTTAGCACGTGTCCACCCACATTTATTGTTGCCTGAGTAACAAGAAAACAACATAAATTGTTGAGAACACACTTATGCTATGTTGTACTAAACTGAAAGAACAAGCAAAATAAGAAACAAAAACTACTCTAGTTGTCCATAGTATACCTTCCGCATCAGTGCAACAGCCATTTCAGGACATTCTGGTATGCCATTTTCTATGAATGCCTGAAGCAAAGTAAAACTAAAGTACCATCATATATTATGGTTTGAGAAGGTAATTAAGTTCACCACTTAAGATCATTGAGGAAAGATATGCAAATTGTGTAGGAAAAAAAACTTTCGGACACAGATTACACTAAGTGTTGTTGTAACGAACATAATTAACATACATTCATCATACAGGAGTTGTAGATGTTTATCCAGAATGCGAGCTTCTCCTGATGATTGAGGTTTTCTAGGTTGACAGAGGCTAGTTTCCTGAAAAGAAGTCTGCAAATTTTCCAGAGTCAAAAAACTAAAACTTCTAATTTCACAAATAATCACAAATTAATGTCATGGAAAAAGTATACACAGTATTTGAACGTAAATAGAAAAATGTTACATACTTCAAACGATGTAGTAAAAACAAAGTATTTGCAGTTCGTTTTGGATTGAAAGATTTAGCATCGATTGCACATAATTGCTTGTATGGACCGATATCCCTCTTCCCAAATTCCAAACAGATGCCATATGGATCCCCAAACTCTGTTCCTTCATCACACTTCTTAGGTTTTAGATCCCACAAGTGTGGAATGTCACATGCAGAACCTGGATTCTTCACAGCACTCATTCTCAAGAGAATGCTTGATAAGCACTTCACAATATTTTCCGAAATTATATTTGGTCTCTCAGCTTCTGGTGAACTTTTATGTGGACTATGGTTTCTCAAATCTGCAATTTGCTGGCTGTTCAACCTTGGCTCTTGCTGCACATTGTGAAAGCTCACATTCATTGACTAAAATAATTCTTCAATTTCATCTTCTAGCTATATCACGATATCCAACAACTTAAAATTACTTCTGAAGTTTACGAATCATGACACACCTTTATTTTTGGATGATCCAACCTTTTCTGAGGCGATTTATTGTGAAGTTTTTTGATTGGATATTTGTTCATATGGTTGGATGATTGGTTCCTGCTCTTGGAAGAATTACTAAATGATTGATTCTCATTGTCCTCTGGCAATACAAAAAAATGTGGAACTCTGATAATCTTTTTTTCACAAACTGAAGCAGCAATTAATTAATCAGAACTAGTGAAACATAATTGAGTTTCTCACCTGTGAGAGTTGTGGTAGGCCTAGTTGCTGATGTTGAATTACCAACTTTTTGGGATTGAAACTTCAAATTTTCCAATTTGGGACTATCCATTGTTGAGTTTGACTTGTTTGGAGGAGCTGAAACTGAATGTTCAAGTTTCCTCATAGAAGATGACATGTAAACAGCTTCCTGGTACAAATCCTGTCTGAAATGCACAACCTTCTCTTCAAGCCTCACAATTTCCTCTTCCAGAACCGCCACTTCAGCCAGAAGAGCTAGTATCTGTATGTAGTTTTGAACATCAAAGTTCAACACTCAAATTCCATCTTTCTAACATATCAAAACACTAAAAAGGGTTGGAGAAATTCATATACTAACATATGGAGGGAGATATGGGGGAAGACGAGGCAAAGCTCCCAATGGCCTGTTGAAAGCTCTTTCCAATGCTCTATGAATGTTCTCTTCCTGCCTAAGCTTCTTCTTCAACCTATCCACCTGAAAACTTGGAGAATTCAGCTCAGTTGCCAGCTATAATAGACCACAAAGTCATACCCCAAACAAGAACAAGGCACAGAAACAGTGACATTGCATTACATCTTGTTTCAAAGCCAATTTTCTTTCTCTGCTTGAGGCTTTTCCACTTTTATTTGCAATTCTCGAGCTTCCCTGCATCATCTACCTTCTCATTCAATGCAGAAAAAAGTCAGAATCCACCAAATAATGATAAAAAAAGACAAGAACAAATATCAAATCAAATCCAATACGCCAACAAAGGGAGAGACAATGGACTTTAGAACAAATAACTAATCATGGATTATGAAACAGTTTTTTCCTTTTCTCTTAACAGACCCTCTTTTAACACCCTAAACTGATCTGCGTCATGTTTTTTCATCTCATTGAAACCGAAGCCAAAGTTTGTGAAGAAATTCACTTTAATAATAAAAAAATGACCTTGGGCTATTACTGTGCAAACTGTTTTTCAAACACAAATGGCGTGGATGTACCCTTTTCTGACTTCTGAATTTACCAAACTCCAATTACTTTTTCATGCACTATTGAATTGGAATTCGACCTTCTGTTCATGTTCTCAACCTATGCTAAAAATCTGAAACTACCACTCATACCCAATAGCAAAATTTCAAAGCCAAATTCATTGAAAATGTGCCCAATTGCTCCGGGTGATTAAAGATCAAACCTTTGTTGTTTCTTTTTATCTTGACATTAAGAGAATCAGCTCAGTGATCCAGAATGAGACTGAAACACCATCAAAAGCAGATTTCAAACTCTTTAATTCACCACTTCACAATGAACTCAGTGAATACAAAAATCACAAACATGGTCTATAGAAGAAGAAGAATGAGATGGATGGTGGTGGAGAAGAGTGTTCCAGATAAAAAGAATAATATTATAGTGAGGAAGTGGTAAGGGACAGAGAGAGAAAAAGAGAGAGATGTGTGATGTAGTTAGTAGTGGTTTGTGCTTGTAGTTTGGTTATGGTGAATGGAAGTTGAAAGAAATGGCTGGTTGTGTGAAAAAGACTAGAGAATAGAGATAGAAAGAAGAGCTTCCAATTCCAACCTGGTTCTCGATGCAGAATAAGACACAGCTAGCCTCTCAGATTCAATTATCAATATCATGAAAAAGCCTCCAATCTAAGCTTATGTCATCATGAACCGACATGCATATTTCCCTGTCTTCAATTTTAACTCCAAAATCTTTGCACTTTAACTGATTTATGGCGTGTGCGTGTGTAATTAGTGTACTGAAAGCAATGATTAACCTCCTAACAGGGCCTTTAAGCACCATTAGAAAGCGGATTTTGGTGGGGATTGATTGCTTTTTACTGTGGATAATGTGTTGCAGTTATTTTATGGAGTAAATGAGTTCATGGGGTGCTGGTTTTTCAGGCAAAAGCTGCACAAATCACATGCTTTGCCAAGAACTTCGTTTCTTGTTTGCTGATAGATTAAGAATCCAATTTGAATGATCTATCATATTATTTTTCACCTTTTTTTGGGTTCAGATCTAAAATGGTAGAATCATAGTATCAAAGATAAACACCATAAACCACAAAATTATTCAATTTAATCCAAACTCTTAAACTCAAATTCTGAATATAAAATTTTATTAAATACTGAAAACAAAAATTTTATTTGTTTTACTGATTTTTCTTACTTTACATAATTGTAAAATAAAACGTGTAATTAAGATTACTTTGAGCACATATTCTAAATTAGAATACCGTAAGTGTAGTGCTCAAAGTAATGCCATGGTTTAGAACACAGTGAAGGTAATTTTTCTCTTAGAAACGACTTCACATAAAATAAGTTATTGTTGTTAATTTTTAAATAATTTGAATTATATTTTGTTTTAGCTATTAATATTATTGATTTAATTATGAGAGTATATTACTTGTAAACTATCTTACTTCTTTTAATTCTTTAATTGATTTCGATCTTCTACTTCCGCACAGCGCATATCTCATAATTAAATAAATAAAAAACTCAGTTGAACTGTTTAAAATATAAAATCATGTTAGATTCGGAAGCTAGTGTGAGAAAACGAAAATTATTGGTTGACTAAACAGAGAGTGAAGAAAGAAAGACTAGAATCTAGATAGAAAAGAAAAAAAGCTTAATAATTTTTTTAACCTCTTTTTTTATCCTTTATTTCAAATTTTATATTTCTTCTCTTTTTTATCATGTTACTTCTGCCATCTAAATTGAATAAATGGTGGGATTGTAGGGAATATATATAATCGATAAGTAAAAAGTGCATAAAAACGTATTTTTTATTTAAGGTTTTTAATTGTATTTAAATATAAAGTAATAATTTATTCTCGATTTATTGATGTCAAAAATTTCTATGAAATTTTTTTAAAAAAGAAAAAAATTCGAGATTTTTACCCAAAAATAAAATACACAAAAGGCACTATACAGAGACTCGTGTATGTAAGGTCTTCGTCTTCAAAATTGAAAGCACCTTTTTTTGTCAAGACAAGGTATTTTTCAACCTTTTCAACCTTTTCAGTGCAGCTAATTCAAAAGTGAGAGGATATATCATAAAGTTTAATGATTATTTGCAAATACAGTAGAGTGAAGACAAAGAACTATAACCAGAATTTGATTCTTAAATTAAGTAGTTTCTACAAATATTAGGTGCCAATTAAATTTTTCTTCTCTAATTAAGCTAATTTAATGGGCAACAATCAATATTTTGGAAATTTATGTCTTGTTTATACTTTGGAATAATTTTTAGTTTGCAGTTTCAAAATAAGCTAATTGAGTTAACTGCTGAAAAAAAAATAATTACAATAATAATCAAACTTAAGTGCAGTAAAGTTTTGTTCTCATTGTATTAAATTTGATATTTTGCTTATGTGATTGATTATAGAAAGTTACATGTATGCTATGGTTAGATGAAAGATATTTTCTATACCCAAAAATAATTAGACACTATAATGAATTAGAATGATTTCAACCAGATGCTTCTCTATGTATAGTAATTACGTGGCCGAATGATAGTACTGGAGTTATTCTCATACTAAAAAAGTTTATTTTAAAATAGTTTTCAATTTCCTTTTATTGCGAAGGTTGATTCTGATATTTTAAAAAATAAATTGGAATGGTTAATTAGTATTCTATATGACGAGAAATATGGGTTAATCTAAGATTAAAAAAAACATATTTAAGGATTTTATATATCAATGGTGATTTCAATTTTTATTTATTTTATCTTGAAAAACGTAATTGAGTTATTTACATTAATTTTAATTATTAATTAGACCTCGACTTCTCATAATTTTATTACTTCAAATATATATTAACAAATAAAAATTTGATTTCAATCAGTATGATCATGTTAAATCACAACTATAATTTAGGTACAATGAAACATTTACATTATAATACGCGCTTATTTTTAGTTGTTGGTGTTTTTAAAAATTATTAAAATTAATTTAGATGTAAAAGTTAAATAAAGTTGAGGAGAAACAATTCTTGATGTGTATTTGTTTACATGTGAGGAAATCTTAAAATACAGCGAACCATGTCTATCATATATATTATTTATACGATTCAGATGCATTTATAATAAGGTTTTTTATGTTAGATAAATAATTATGTTACTTAGAAGTTTAACATAAAATTATTTAAATATAATATGATGTAAAAAACAATTTTTTACATTGGACAAACTTAAGTATGCATTAAATATAAAGAAATTATTAATCAAAATTTATATTGAACTAAGCACCAATAGTCTAAATTTAGATTGGATTTAGTAATATTTGACATAAATTTAAGTTAGACAATGTATAATCAAACTTAAGTTTGGATTTTTTTTTTCTTTTAAATTGAGTTCATTTCAATTTAAAATTTGAAATTTGAAATGCAGAAAAATCTAGATATACATACACATATTTGAACTAAAATTTCAATAAAAAAAAGTCATATTTAATCTAAAAATGAGCTAAACGAGAAAATAAAGCTAATTGCAAAATATATATATATATATATATATATATATATATATATATATATATATATATATATATATATATATTTTGAAAAAGAAGGAATGTTCTTTGTTTTCTTATTTGTTAGATGTCATATTAAGATAATAGAGATTAATTATTGAAAATATGAAACATTTAATTTACATTATTATGTAATAGTCATATAAGTAAAATAGATTTTAACAAATACTGAGATGGTCACTTTTATTTAAGACTTAGTAATACACAATTAAACAATTATTCTTATCTAATACATGATGTAGTTGTCACATTCAAACTAATCAGTTTGTCTATTATATTAAAATGAAAAATTACTCAAAAATCATCACTTCTCCTTGATGATGGATCTAAGTAATTATATGATCATCAAGAACTATCTAATCTTAGTACTTCCTCATCTATTTTCTCATCTATTATGAAAAATAAATGAGTTTTGAATAATCTATTCAACTAAAGAATCTTGCAATATATCAATAATAATTAAGTATAACCCTAATTAATTGACTTATGAATTTGGAAAAATAAGAATAATAATATATATTTATAATTACATTTTTATCCGTAATCATTATTGCATATTGTAAAGTTATTTGTCCATCTGATGAAAGAGAGAGATACAAAGCAAACTCAAACCCTACTACTTCTGCCTCTAGTCTTTATGAGACGATGCTCCAACAACTAACAGTAGATCATCATTCAGTTTGTTTTTGAGCAACTATTTTTTCTCATACAATACAAATAACAAGTATTTTTATGAGTAATTTTAAGAATTGTCAGCAATTAATTTGTTAGAAAGAATTCACACGAAATTTCATCTTCATAAGTATTATTATGTAATCTGGTACTTTAAATATGGAGTTATCTTAAACATATAATCTAATCTTAAGAAAAACTTAAATACGTAATCTAAGAACTCCATAAATTCAATTATTTAAGGTTCAGAATAGAAAGATAGTGCGGTAATTTTTTTTTTATATTTTGAACCTAACTTAATCTATTTTATGAAATTTTGGAATTTATTTTTTAAACTTTGTAAACCAAGACTCGGCCAAGCTTCCAATAAATATAATAGAAAATTAAAATAATGAAAGACAGAGTTAATTGTGGATAATGGTGAAAAAATAAAAGGAGAAAAGAAATGATTTAGACAGCTTGGGTCGGAATACGGTAGTGAGATTCCTAATCATGCACACTCCTCCCCCGACCAAATCTTTCTCCAGACTTCTTGTGTCAGATAAGTTTTCCATCTCAAAATTATCATTTGAAAATGACATAAAATAATTAACAAAGAAAATGGTGAAAAATAATTTCCTTGTCCTTCTCATATAATTTCGAAATCAAGATTTCATCATATCAATTTTGTAGGTGGATTAACATTTTTAACAGCCAATTTATAATTTCCTTTTTAGTGTTTGGTGAAATTCTATTCTTCCGTGTCCTACCTCCACGGTTTTTTCTTTATCAGTTAGTTAAGAACACAAAATTTCATTCTATGATAAAAACTATTGAAAAGAGAAAAATGAAAGGTTTCTGCTAAAATTATGAAAGAAAAAGGTACCATGTTTTAAGGTATTTCATATAATCTTGGTTGCAATGAGAAATTTATATTTAAATTTTTAATTTGATATTATACTCGGTATGACGAGTGGTTAAGAGGTGCTTGGACAAACATAATTATCAAGATATATTTATCAATGTATCCGGCTAAATATGTATTGATTACTCAAAACGACAATTAAAAATTAAATGACAATTAAAGATTAAGCATTATTAATATTAATTAAATAATTAAATATCATAAATTAATATGTAGTATTAAACTTAAAATTTGTAACAATATGAATTCATAATGAATAATATTCTCAATGATCTCTATAAATAATATAACATTATCTATTAAAAAATACGTTTTCGAACCAACACTTTAAAAATCTAAATATGGAATACTTATTTAGCGTTGGATAACCTTTTGAAAATATTCCTTATTGAAAAACACAACATAACATAGGACACATCAGTCTATTCAAAATATCAATTCATCTCTATCGTTAATGGATCAATCCATTTAAGAATAAAATGTTGTATTTTTTTTTTTTTTTATCGTGGTTCTTTTATCAAATTGATAAATAAATCTTAGTCTTAATTTAAAAAACACAAAATATCGAACCATTTATAAAAACAAATTTTTATATTGTTTTGAAAAAAAGTATGTAGTTTATATAATTAACTTCGTTTGGCTATATGTTAAGCATTTATATATAGAGAGAGAAGATATTAACAACTATATTCAGATACTTTCTAAAAATAAATAAAAATAATCACGTTAACTTCTTTACACCTTTCTTCTTTGTAATATAAATGCAAACAATTCATCATTTTTCCAAAAAAATTATTCAAATTATCTCAATATTATTTTCTCTAAAATATCAATTCAAATAATAAAATTATGCTTCAAAATATAAGTTTTTATAGGAACTTTATATTAGTAAAGGAGTATTTAAGTAAATGTATATTAATGGATACTGGAAGGTTATTACTTCATTTACAAATGCATAAAAAAAACATTTAAATTACTTGTAAGTATTCATTTAAGATGTCTATTTTTATATGTGACATACCCACAAGTATATGAAGAATAAATTTTGTAGCCATGTGTAAATATGGATCATTAATCATTATGTTCTAAATCCAAGTCATAATGATATTTGCTACAATTAGAGCTGTAGAACTCATTTTTAGAAATTGAAATCCAAAAGACTGCCCTTTAAAAAAAGAAAAATAATGTATCTATTGAAAGGGAATTTTAGGAATAGAATATTATATCTTCAAAATGAACTTGTTTTATACAGAGAAATGGTTCAATTTTTAATTTATTTTTTTATTGTTTTTTTAACATTAATAAATAAATAAAATTGAAAGAAACACTTTAGGAATGTTCTAATTCTTATACAACAAAACAAGTCTGATAACAACAAACAGCAAATGTCTAACCACCTATCTCAAGAACAATATCAGATTAAACACATAAAGGGACAACCCTCGAGTTACACCACTAGAAAATACAAATAAAGAATAGGTATTTGACAACATACAACTAGGCCCCTTAAGGTGATACATAACATAAACCACAACACCATAAAGAGGTACACAAAAGTTCACAACCACAAAACACAGATTACTGTGAACCTGCAAAATAGACAATTCATTCAATGATATATGATATTTATTGAAACTCAGATCTAACACTCTTTCATTCGACCCTCTCTCACTCTCACCGGGCTTCCAGAAAAAATCTAAACCAAAGATCGAAGATATTTCAATAATAAAAAATTCCAATCCAAAGAAAAGAAAGAAATTACCGATCTGTTATATTTAATCCATAACCAATCATTAGTATATTTTTTTACTGCTTATTTCTGGTTTGGAATGTTTAAATCCTTGTCCTGTAATGAATTATATCATGTTAAGAATTAACAGGAAGGAGAATATTGAACTAACTTATTAAAAAAAAAAAAAAACTCCTAAGCTTAGTATATTAGTGTTTTAAGTTAAAAATATGTCACTTAATAGCTGCTTATTGATATTAAATCTCAGTAATGTATATTCTTAAGTTATGAATTCTTGTATTGAAACATTTACTGCATGTGATAAGAAAATGTACTCTATATATTATATATTATTTTTTCTTTCTTTCTTTATTTTTTTTCTCCCAAAAATGTACATATTTGGTCTAGTTCTAGAATAAAATGTCATCCTAGAGTTTATTAATTCTGTATAAAAAGGATTCGAGTAGAATGTAGCCTATGTTTTCCCTACCAAGCAGGGCTATTAACCTACAAAGCATGTAAATAGTATCAAAGTCTATGAACTATATAACAACTGTTCATCACTATACGTTACTAAATGCATAAAACCTTCAAAGAATTAAGGACCCCACTGGTTCCATCTGTGCAATGGTAAACTAATAGAAATTAGTTCTAGTTGTAGCTAAAATATAAGTTGTAGGAGATTATGGGATCATTCACCACATAATCACAATCTATTGGAATGAAAATCTGCTTGTAACAAGGAATTCAATAATTTAAGGAAACAAAAAAAAATGTATATATATATATATATATATATATATATATTATAAATTATTTTTTTTATGCTTTCCAGCTGAAATGGCTCTGCATATATATGAGAGAGAAAGAAGAGAGCAGTGACACTGAGACCCACCAACATCACCTCCTCATTGGCATCTTTACGTGGCCATAACAAGACAACTTTTGGATTTAAATGAAAATTAGGTTAGGTTGAATTTAATTAAAAGTGGTAAACAAAAGTAATTTATTATAACTTTAAAGTAATTGGAAATTGAGGAGAATATTGCTTTCAACTGAATTTGAAAATGATATCAAACTAACTTATACACAGTGGTATATTCTTTTAAAGAAAATACTATTGATAGCAGAAAATTTATATATAAATTTCGATGATCGATTAAGTTCAAAAAAAATCTATATAAATCTTATATCGAAAAAGTAAAAGTGTAAAGTGAAAGTGAAGATAATCTAACTGTTTTTGACTAAATTCTTTAATAATTATTCTGTTATACATAATCTATAATAAATCATCATACCATTTAATAAAAAGAAAAGGTTTCAAACTACTTCAGAATAATGAACTAACAATAATCTAACTTTTACTTTTTTTATATAAAATACTGGAAGAAGGGATGAAATTCCGGTCTGAAAAAAAAAACATCAATTTCAAAGAATATCTATATTTTTTTATCTCGCTTAAAAAATATTGAGGCTCAAAGTCAATATAATTTTTAAATTAATCACAATTTTGTTCATATAGTTGGACATAAGAAATTATTGATTAAACTGGTTTGAAAGTTTCTTAACTAATATTTGGAATTTGATTTCAAAATAAATATGAAGTCGTAGTTAAATGTATTACCCAAAAGTTCTAACATACAAATATACGTAAAATAGTGTAAAGTGAAGATAATCTTCTTCTTATAAATAGATCTTCATATAATTGAACTGAATCTAAATATCAAATTTTAGTATGTTACTAGAATTTATATCAACAAATTTATTTAGTCTAATATTCCTTATTACCGGATCATTATTAAATTATTTATAAATATTTAATTTCACATCCAAATATCTAATATTTAATATAAACCAATATATTAAAGAAAATTTATTATTAAAAACATAGTCAAATTATAGGATTAAATCCCAAATTCTTAATTTGACGGGATAGTATCAATTGGATGTTAAATAATAACCCACATAGCTTAATATTAAGAAAACATAGTTTTGGTTGGATTTCTTGTGTATGCCATTTGTGTCGGTGTCTGAAAATTTGTAAATGAATACAAAAATTAAACTGGAGCTTAGTTTCCGTACAACTTATTAAAACATTAGATGTTTCTAAAATAAAGGAGAAATTTTTCAGTACTATTTTCATTGCCCCAACATTCGTATCTAGATTCATGTTATATGTTCAATGGCACTGAAAGTGAAGAATTTGTGTATATATATACATCCTATACCCCACGTATGTTGTAAAAACTGAACAATTTTACTTTTTTGTTTCCTTCTAAACTTTTTTCTAGCTTGGTGGGGACTGATTTGATGACAAAAATATGAAAGAAATCGTTGTGCATTCAAAATCATTGTCCTCATCACTCACTTTCATCCATTTTCTGCACCTTCTCTCTCTTTTCAATTTTATATCAGAACAGTTGAGAAACATGGAAGCAAACAAAGAAAAATTATATAATACTAAACTTCTTGCATATATTTGGGACAATTACTGTTCACTAACTAATTACATGTGCAATATGCAACTTTTAGGTAAATAAGTTAATTAACTGACAAACTGCATGTTAAATAAACATCACTTGTTCATAGTTATATAAACAGTGAATTGTATTGTACCAGTTTCAGTGACCAGTATATAGCTTGATCATCTACCTAACCATTAACCATATGTCTCCCCTTAATGAAATCACATGGGGTAGGGATATATATATATATATATATATATATATATATATATATATGGTAGCATTTGAAATATAGTTGGTGGGGTGAAGTGGTAAAGCTGAATGAACAATGATTCAAAAAAGTAAAATATGCTTTGGATTTTTGCACCAATGAGATAAAAAGGTCAAAAGTTTGAAGAGGGGGTCCATATATGTGTTGAGAGTGGTACCATGTTTGAGAAGGTGGTGAGTAGTGTTGTGCATGTTCATAGTCATGGGTTTCTGGATTCACAAATTTAGATGGTTGTTTAGGTGAAATGGGGAATTGGAAAAGGTGAAAAGTAGCTGCATTCTAGAACCCTAGTCATTTTCTGTTATTGTTACTTTTACGTTGGGGTTTTTGCGATGGCCATGGTCACTGTCACAATCAGAATATTTAAGATGCATGGTAAACTAGTTAATGAAATCTCCATCACTTTTGTTGGCCTAGTAATTGTGTAACTAAAAGAAGTCAATTCTTGCACGATAACAGGTTCTTTAAGGTAGATGTTTAGGTGCTGAAACCAACCATATTTTGTGGTGTTCCTGAAATTTATGATCATGTTTGTGCTGCTAAGACTACAATCCTTCTTTGCTCTTTTCATTTTATCCAATGATTCTTGTTTAAAAAATTACTTGAAAATTGAAATATTGGTTTTTTTATGGATTGATAAAACAAGCATTAGGTGGACAGGTTCTCCGCCTACTTCCTTTGCCCTGCATGCATGCATGTGGAGAGGTTTTAGGGCACTTTTAAAATGATATGAAGTTGATATGCTACTTTTAAAATGCTAATATTTAATTTTATATATGTAGAGTGTAACGAAATTGTATTTGAATTTTTGTCTTATTGTTTTCCGCAATCATAAGTGTCATGAAAGTTCCCAAAACACATTGATAATATTTTTATAGTAAAAAAACGATTTTTTATAGTATTATAAACTTGACAGACACCGTTCAATCTTTAAAATGGTTAAATTTAACATAAACTAGTGTTATAAGATTGAATTTCCAATTAGAGGATTCACAATCTTTTAAACACTATATTTAAAATTGAATTTTCATTAAACTTGAAAGTTATCATTGGATTTTTCATATTATATATATATATATATATATATATATATATATATATATATATATATATATATATATATATATAAAATTAAAATCAAATGATTAAATATATTGATAAATGGAAAATACATAATTTACGTTCCATATAATATTTTCTTAAAACACATCTTATAATAGTTAAAAAAAAATAGGATTTTGATGTGGCTATCTATTCTTAATTTATTAGCATATATCTAGAATTAGCAACCACCAAATCATTCAGATATTAAGTAGGATATTGTTAAAAGAATTAATTTTGAAAAGAAAATTGAATAAAGTAGTATTCTTAACAGTAAAAAGTTATATTAGATCATTTAGTGTATAAAAATAACAAACAATACAAATAAATTTTATACTCATTTATCTAAAGTCACGAATTATGTCTAACTTTTTCTTAAACAAATTGTTTAAAAAATTACACTAATAAAATTATTTTGTTATAATGAGTATACAAATCGTTTCAATAATATACAAACCACTTTTAATTTAGAATTTTTTAACCTCACCTCGAGATTAAAACTTCGTAGAAAGAAAAAAAAATACTCTCAAAAGACAACATAATTTAAGTTTACTAGATTATTTTACAAAGTGAACAATTGCAAATGTTTTTCTAAAAAAAAAAAAAAAAATTA
>Ga0209489_105992_pt1 | contig 20121 bp, 15 predicted proteins | sample SiratrowhiteBW_FD_187527 | JGI IMG/M metagenome (GOLD analysis project Ga0209489, IMG submission 187527) | Root nodule microbial communities of legume samples collected from California, USA - Siratro white BW (SPAdes) (version 2) | ecosystem: Host-associated > Plants > Roots > Nodule | place...
TATATATATATATATATATATATATATATTTCACTGAAATTGAGTATTGTTTTTGGAATCTCTTTAATATATGAAGTGTTCTCCAAATTGTTTTTTTAAATAAAGAAATTAAAAAATGTGATATCTGAGTGTGCTTACAATTGTTGACTAGAGTTTTTTTTTTTTTTTTCCTAGCGTGATAAAAATCAAAGGTTTTAAGTGCATTTCTTTATGCTTACATAAGGTGAAGAATGAGGAGGACCTAAAGTTCTGGCTTCTTAAGTCAGTTGATTGCTGTTAGGACTGAAAGTTGGTTGAGCCAGCTTGTAAGCACTTCATGGATTACAACTCATTAAGCAATGTTTATAAGTTAATGAGGTGTGCTTAAGTTAAAAATCTTCACATTTTTGCTAAAAGGACCAAGCTTAGTATTCATTTTTTTTTTCTGAGAACCTCTTCTCTCTATATTGATTTATACTATTTCTCTTATATACATTTATGGCACCCTTTTAATTAAAAAAAAACATTTTTAGTACAAGATATAATTTGACATAATATAGGGAAAGTTGTCAAAATCTTTGTTAATAAATTTTTTTGTTCTATTTCTGGAAACATGTGCAATGAGTTTATATATATTTGATATCTTTCCTTTCACACAATTATGATGACTATTAACCATTCTTTAATAATAATTTAATCCATGATAGAATATCTAGCGAATTATTTGATACATAATTTAAAAGTTGTTTTTAAAACTATCTAAGTTCTTTAACGGATAGAGCTTTATAAATTAAACACATGATCTACTCTTTTAGTTACTAAGTTTAGTCACTTCTTTAGCCTACAACACTATCTTGTTCTGAGAATAAGAGTTCAAAAATCAGAAATGAAAAACGAGTAATAGAAACAACAATAAAGGAATTCTTTACCTTCCACATTCTATAGATGATTTGTTTAAACAAACTTAAAAATATTTAAAACAAGTGATTTAATTTAATTGTTGAGTTGTTAAAAGAATTTATTAATATCAATTTTCTCAAAATAGAATTAATATTGTATAAAATATGAAATTATTTAATATTTTATATTCTAATGCATAATATCTTTTATGTTATATTCTAAATGCATAATATCTTTGAAATTGTGTTATTTATATTCTTAATATAAATCATTTTAAAGTATTAACTCCACGACTTAAATGGTATTTTTTTAATGTATTGAATAGTTTGTAATAAATATTTAAATTTTATATTTTAATAACTGAAGAGTTTATTTTATTTCCGTCAATTAAATTTATATAATAAATATATATTTTTTCATTTCATTAAAACCCAGGGAAAGACCCCGATGTCGAGAAACTACTAAGTTATATTTACCGCTTAAGAAGAATACAGTGTGTTGCCACGTATGATGTGAGATAAACTCTTAAACGACGTCACTGAAAGCTGACGTGATGATTCACACAGGTTCAACAAACCATAAGTTTTTTAACATTGTTTATGTTTGGTGCCACACCCAAGGATTGAAAGGCACACAGAAAATTTGCCAGTTGGAGAAGCAGAGCATGCCCAACTTCCATTTCTTCCAAATTCTTCACCTTTTTCTCTGTAGCGGGTTACAGTGTTGAGGCAAAATGCAAACGCTTTGTGTTTGTGGAGATAAGCTTTGGCGTTTCCACGCCGATTCATTCTTCGGCTCTCGCTTGTCGTTTCCGACTACCCGTTTGTCGTTTTGCCCACCCGGAAGAAGAAGTTCAGTAGTGTCCATGGTTGTTAAGCGCAGCCCCAAGCGTCTCAAATACACCACCGCTTCTCGCTTCACCAAGGTTTGTTTACTCCTCCATTGATGGTTACTCTTCAAGAGAAAATAATAGTCCATGCATTTTGTAAATATATTTCACACTGTCATTTCATCTACTTTGTGATGGGATGGCACATTGATTATTTGCAATAATTATCTTCAAACATCATTACAATTGTGATTTCTAATTAATTGAGAGTGCAAAATCTTGACATTGGATGTAAATTTAACTCTAGTGTTAATGGTTAATGAACAGGAGGATGGATTGGTGTTCATTGAAGCAGACCCATCTGGCTCTGATTCTTGGAAATTGGAACCGATTGTCAATCTCTTGAAACAAGGTGCTGTTGGAGTCATCCCCACTGATACCCTGTAAGTGCTTCTCAATCCTCCTGGCATATTTTCCAAATTGTTTCCCCTTTTTGTTAAGTAACTCACTGCTTATTCGGTCCATTCTAGTTCATTTGACATTCGTCGTATTCGCTGTACTATTACATTTGATCTGGGTTTTATGCTTTTGTTGGTTTGGTATCTTAGTGAGCCTGTTTTCTACCACTCAACACTTTGTTTAATATAAACTGCATTATCATTTGCATAGCCTAATGCATTGGATGAACTAGTTAAGATGGAGAAAAAAGTGAAGAAACATCACATTTTTATGGTTCTTACTGCGTGAAACGTGTATATGATGAGGAAATCATACATGGTTCTTATTGAGCCTGTTTTCTACCCCTTAACACTTTGTTTAATATAAACTGCAATATCATTTGCATAGCCTAATGCATTGGATGAACTGGTTAAGATGGAGAAAAAAGTGAAGAAACAGCACATTTTTATGGTTCTTACGGTGTGAAACGTGTATATGATGATGAAATCATTGGCTGCTGTGTGAACTCAAACGAAATGACGTGAGACATGTTTTTTTGGATCAGCAAATGTTAATTGTTAAGATATTAGTTTTTGTTGGCATGGACTTAAATCCAAGACCTCTCATTCCTTCCCTTTTCACTTTTACCACCAAGCCAACCTTATATCCCCACCAACCATAACAAATTAACGAAGTGATTAACTAATTCTAATAGAATTGTACTCTTCTACTACGGTGTCACTAACATGTTGCGAGACTTCTTAAATTACTTTGAATGATTTTTAGTGTCACATTAATTAGTGCCATCACTAGCTACGAGGTCACCTCTCTCCCAGAAAATCTAACCCACCTACACCCTCATACCTTCAGCAAATAAGAAAATCCATTGGCCAAATGGTGGGCCCAGTTTCTCCTATTCCTTGTTGATCATTACAAAAGAGGAGCTTGGCCTCTCGAGCCCCATTTTGCTCTTGAAAAAGTAACTTGAAGCAGAAGAAAACAAACTTGGTTGTTCCTTTTGCACACAACATCATGAGACCTTAAAGCAATTCTCAGATAAACATAGCATTTTGAAAGCCATATTGTAGAGAATGATAGGGTTGGGTTGTAGCTTCTCCAAACAAAAACAACGTATCTCACGATTAGATTTTGTGCTTTGTCCCCAATTACCACCGCTTTGCATCGCATCTTCTCCAACATCATCAGTACTACGTCTCCAGTAGTCGTTGCATCCCGTCTTCTTTAGCAACGTCTATCAGTCATGTTTCCAGTGTAATTATATGAACTTATCTATTTGATGTAGTTTGAACTTATATATCAGTCGTGTGCAGTACTAAACTTGGTTCTTTTAGAATTATGAAATTATTTACTATTTTGATTAATTATAGTATTGAAATGTTGATTAGTATGGTATTATCTTTCTTATGAAGTAGACTCTTACAGTCTACGAGTTGGGTGCATGAGATGAGTCTATGTAGCTCCCACAAGTCTACGTCGACTATTGAATTTGATAACCTTGGTTATAGTTATAGAAGTAAAGAGCACATCCTATATAATCCTATATAATCAAGAATATCTAGACTATTTGTTTATTATTGGAAACATTTTTTTTATTCCCATATCATATCTTTATTATTAAAGGGTATCAAATCTCTATTTATTATTTATTGTATTGATTTCATTATCTTAATATAAATAAAGTATTCATGTTGTCTCAGAAATACAGTCTCAACATAATGTCTCTTTCTTTCCTATTGTTTAACAACAACAAAAATCTGTATTGACTACCATAAGAATAATAGTTGTGAGTTTCATTTTAAGGTGTTAGGCCTCTACTGTCGTTGGAGTTACACCCTACTTGTTTGGAAAATTATTCCTAGCTCTTGTACTTTATATATTGTTTTAATATATTGACCTAATGTCACTGTTCTTATCTATACTAGTTAGTGTTTCATATTCTTAATCATTATGGCAGAAGAAAATGTTTCTACATGTCAACTATGATATTGTCATATGATGTATAACAATCCATTAACATTCATTTCATTCTAATCTTTTAAATAAATTGATGGAGGTCCATAATTACCCAGCATCTGACTTTCTCTGTTTATGTAGGTATGCAATAGTATGTGACCTCAGAAGCCATTCAGCCATTGAACGTCTTCGTAGGTAGGCAGCTTTTTGCAAATCTTAACATTCTATTCCTAGATACTCCATTTTCCATGTCATTAATATGATGTAGTGTTTCGTTGCAGAATCAAGAATATAGAAGCTTCAAAGGTGAGGAGTACAGCTTGTCTTGGTCAATTGTATATGTTCTTTCAATTGGCCTCCTACATTTCACATCATGGTGCATGCCACATGTTTGCAATCACTTTACATTTGTTTAGGTTGGATTGTGCTTGACCAAATTAGCAATTTCCTCGATGTATATCCGATCCTGGGAATATTACTTGCAATCATTAATGATTATGATAACTCTGTACTTGCAGCCTCTTAGCATCTTGTGTCATTCATTTCGGGATATAGACAAGTACACAGCCGGATTTCCACGTGGTGATGGTCAAGGCCATGCTAATTTATTCAAAGCTGTTAAGCATCACTTACCTGGTCCTGTAAGTAGGCTTTCTGGTTCAAATGAAAAAAAAAACATTTAATGAATTTGTGAATACTTCATACAATCAAGTAGGTTGTTATTTATTTCCTGGTGTTTTTTGCCAACTTGAATGATCTTGATAAGAATGGTGTGTTTGTCAATATTAGATAAAGAACAAAACCATAAAATTTAACACAAACTTCAGGCTTGTTTGCTGAAAATCATAAGGAACAAGGATTTTTACAATTGTAGTTGTTAGGTGAAAGAATGTCTATATCAGTTCATTTATGTTTAATTATTGTGGGTATGTGTTTAAAGGCCTATGATTACTTCCAGATATTTTTAATGTTACTCATTCATTCTTACACAGTAGTGTGTGTGCAGTATAGTTTTAGACAATTATTGATTTAATTGTAATTGAGTGGCAGTACACATTCATCCTAATTGCAAGCAAAGGATTACCTAAGCAATGCATAAGGTTTGGGACTTCTTCTGCCAAATATGCATCAAGAAAAAATGTGGGTGTACGAATGCCTGATGACTCCATTTGTCAAGCAATACTGAAGGAGATGGATGCACCATTAATATGTACAAGGTTTGTTTACATTTTTTGATCCATTTTACTTCTTTGACTTGGGAAAGAAAGATTGTTTTCTAATATGGACTGAGGCAGTCACCCAAAAATCATCACTTTGATATGGCAACACTTCACATCATTCAAGTGATATGGATACTTAAGAATAACTTAAATAGTTAATATAACTGATCCATCCTGGGCCTGAGGGGGTGTTGTTAGTAAAAAAGATGTGTAAGTAAGAAGTTTTATATGTCCATACAAAATAGGCCACAAATAATAAAGGCCTATATGTAGTTATTTATTCTCAGGCGGGACCAACAATTCTGCCAGTGATAAGATTATTTTAACTAATGGAGTGAATCAAATATTTTGGGTAATTAATATTTAAACACTTGTTGAACGAATATCTGGTAAAGAAATTGGGTAAAATACTGGAATATTGCTTCTCAACTAGGGTACCAGAATCAATTATTTTTTAGGAAATAGATTGAACAAGCCTATCAAGAAGAAGGGGATTGAAAAGTTCTATTTTTTGGGCTAGCCTAGAGAGCTATAAAAACCTCTGTGGCTAGAAGAATAACAAATCAAGACCAAATAACATTTAAATGCAAATAAATCATGATATACATCAGAAGATAAAGTAATCAAAATTGATAATGCTAGACATGATAAATATAATAGTAGTGCACATCCAACCCAATGCTAAATTTCTGAGAATAAAGGGACATAACGGGGAAATCTGTTACTTAAGTCCAGATTATATACGATGCTGTGTGAATATGAGCATATAGAATAAAAGGATAAAGTGAATTTCAGGTTCTAGGTTGTAAGTCATTGATGGCTGGAAAGTTCCAATGCTGTATTTGTCTGTTCTTTTCCATTGAATAGAAGGTATACAAGTTCAGATGGTGTTAGGAGGCAAACGACCCCTTTAGTTTAGACAGTTGAGTTATGGAGTTTTATGTATTGATGGACGAAATTGATAGAGTAGAGACTCTGAATGATATTTTGTTTAGTATTGGAACGCATTACACTGTGAAACTACAACGGTGTCTATCTTAATATTATCCAAAAGTGAAATAAATCATAAGGAAACGTGGTAACCAATCCTAAGAAATAGTGAAAAAATTGGGCATTAATCCTTAGAAGTTGTCTAAGATACTCTTAGATATGGTCAAGATAATATTGAAATTTCATATTCCAATATCCTCCCTCAAGCTTAAACTAACTTAAGTTTCAAGCTTGTACATATATCCTTTTAGAGGAAAGAAATCAAACAATATAATTTGCGGTTCTGCAATTGAGACCTGGGTGATTCACTGGGAAAGCCACATAACAAATATGACTGGAAAAGCCACAGGGTTAGATGATTCCCTAGGAAAGCTGAGGGGCCAATATGATATCTTTGGGAAAGTCGAAGGGGCAATATTGATTCCTCAAGGAAAGCTGGAGAGTCAAGCTGGTATCTCTATTCTCTAGACAAATATGGAGCTTGCTAGGATGGTGCCTCAATATCCCAAATGCAACTGTCAAACTGAAGAGCATAGATCTGAGTAAAGGAGTTAATGAGTCAACAAGGGAGAGAGAAAATGATACCAAACAGTAGTGAAAAACTTGAAAAAGGTGTCATAAACCCAAAAAGTGATGAAATAAGGGCAGATCTGTTGATCTGTGGTAGAAAAAACTGATACACTGATTTTATTATTTAAAGATGAAAGATACAAAAAGGATATTGGAACCCTGCTTGTAATAGCCACATAGAAAACAAACTATAGTAACTGCCTCGCAAACAGTTCATTAAACCAAAAACAGAAATAGATAGTTGCAACAACTTAACCAACCAATAACATTGTCTACCTGAGTTACATCATGTTGGTTCCTAAGAAAAATCTAGTAGTAGGCAAAGGCTTGGTGAGAAGATCCACCACTGGTCTGGACCTGGAATGTTGACCAACAAGCTCTTTGTCAGTAACATTTTCTTGAACAAAGGAAACATGAAGCTCCATGTTCTAGCATGAGAACAAGATTATGAGCCAGACTAATAGCACTTAGATTGTCACACAACCAGTGCAGTATAATGAGGAACTGAGAGTTCCTTGAGAAGAGTTTGTATCCATAAAATGTCAGTTGTGGTGGCAGCTAAACTTATGTATTCAGCTTCGGTGCTACATCTTGAAACCACTATTTGTTTTTTTGCCACCATGAAACTAAATTAGGCCCCAAATAAATGGAAGCTACTGAAGTAGTCCTCCTTTCATTAGGATTTGCAGCCCAATCTGCATCACAGAAAGCTCTGATATCTGGAGGTTGATGAGGAATGGCAGGACAAACAATAAGACCACAATGTAAGGCTGGTTTGAGATATCTCAATAATCTTTTAACTGCGACCCAGTTAGATTCTAGAGGAGAATCCATAAACCAGCATACCTTGTTGACAACAGAACTCAATTTAGGACAAGTTATAGTAACATAATGAAGTGCACCGATAATAGGCCTGTAGAAAGAAAGGTCTTGTAACATATTTGAACCATGTGTTAGACAGCTTGCAATTAGACACAACAGCAGATGAACTTCAATACCAAGAAAACAATCCAGGGAACCAAGTTGTTTTAGAGTAAAATTGGAATTAATGTGAGTAATAACTCGTTGTATGATAGAATTTGAACTGCTAGTGATAATAATTTCATCAACATACACCAATAAGTAGACAAGTAGATGATAGTAGAGGTGTTACTATATGCAAACAATGAAGGATCACATTTGTTGTTAGTAAAGCCAAACTGAAGAAGGGTAGTCTTCAGCCTTTCAAACCAAGCTCCTAGAGCTTCTTTGAGACCATATATGTTTTATTCAACCTGCAGACAAACCTTTGAGGTTGAGACTTCTAAATTTCTTCTTGAAGAGAGTCATTTAGAAAAACATTATTGGCATCAAGTTCAAAGATAGGCCACTTGTGAACAAGCATGAGAATGATCTGAATCGTGATAGGTTTAATAACTGGAGGGAATGTCTTGAAAAATTCAAATCCAAACCTTTAAAACCTTTTGCAACCAATCTGGCCTTGTATTTGTCTATTGAGAGATCAACATTTTCTTTGACTCTAAATACCAAGGTAGTCAAAATCGAGATCTTACTCAAGACCGGAAAGAAACATGTAAATCGTAAATCGGAAGATCGTAACACGGATTGTAAGATCCTACAAATGTTATAAAAATTTACACATACACACAAAATCATTATATTTTACCCAAAATTCATAATTAGACTTCACAATATATAAAAGAATACATAATTAGGTGTAAACATTACATCCTAGTTACTTAGGATGGGAGTATGTAACTCCTTCCTAGTTACAAAATAATCTATCTAAACCAAGTAATCTTCTAACTTAAATTCATAATCTGCATCGAGACCTTCAACTCCATCATTTTGATCTACTTCTCCATTTAAATCAGTCATGTGTAAATCTTGACCATGAAAAGTTTCATCCTCCTCAACTTGGACTGGAAGCAAGTTTTCATCCAAATCCAATGCTTCATTATGGTCATGCTCATCTTCCATAATCCACTCTTCATCGGATGAGCAATCATCAATAGTAATTTGAGTTTGTTTTCTTACTTGCTTCTTAGCTAATTTTGAATTAGCCATGACAAAAACAACATCATTCATGGTGCTTTGTTTTAGCTTATTTCTTCTCTTTGTATGGACCTAAACAAATGTAAAAAACAAATTCAAATGACCAAGTTGAGGACTAGTAGACTAGTAATTTTATTCTAGAGAAATATTTTACATTAACTTACTATTTCAAAAGAACTCCAATTACGCCCACATCCAGAGGAGCTACATGTCAAGCTTAATATATGAATGGCAAATTTCTGGAGTTCAGGACATTCATCACCATAAGATTCCCACCAGTCTACTGGAGTCTTTAAATTAATTGACCTAGTAGCCAAGGGAGAACCAAAACATTTTGCCCATTTTGTTGAAATGATCCATTTGAACATCAATGAGAGTTTGTTCATCCTCATCCTCCACCATCCTAGTTAGACAATCCATTAGACCTCGTTTCACTTCCAAATCTCCTTTAAATCCAGGACGATAATGCATTTGTGGGTTAAGAAATTTTTTTATATCCAGTTCATGAGGAAACAATTTCAAAAGGTAAAAAAATTACTACAATTTCAAAAGGTAAAAAAATTACTACCTTTATTTATTCAAGAACTGGATTTAACCCACAAATGCATTATCGTCCTGGATTTAAAGGAGATTTGGAAGTGCAACGAGGTCTAATGGATTGTCTAACTAGGATGGTGGAGGATGAGGATGAACAAATTCTCATTGATGTTCAAATGGATGATTTCAAAAAACGGGCAAAATGTTTTGGTTCTCCCTTGGCTACTAGGTCAATTAATTAAAGACTCCAGCAGACTGGTGGGAATCTTATGGTGATGAGTATCCTGAACTTTAGAAATTTACCATTCATATATTAAGCTTGACATGTAGCTCCTCTGGATGTGAGCGTAATTGGAGTTATTTTGAAATGGTAAGTTAATGTAAAATATTTCTCTAGAATAAAATTACTAGTCTTCTAGTCCTCAACTTGGTCATTTGAATTTGTTTTTTGCATTTGTTTAGGTCCATACAAAGAGAAGAAATAAGCTAAAACAAAGCACCATGAATGATGTTGCTTTTGTCGTGGCTAATTCAAAATTAGCTAAGAAGACGCAAGTAAGAAAACCAACTCAAATTACTATTGATGATTGCTCATCCGATGAAGAGTGGATTATGGGAGATGAGCATGACTATAATGAAGCATTGGATTTGGATGAAAACTTGCTTCCAGTCCAAGTTGAGGAGGATGAAACTTTTCATGGTCAAGATTTACACATGACTGATTTAAATGGAGAAGTAGATCAAAATGATGGAGTTGAAGGTCTCGATGCAGATTATGAATTTAAGTTAGAAGATTACTTAGTTTAGATAGATTATTTTATAACTAGGAAAGAGTTACATACTCCCATCCTAAGTAACTAGGATGTAATGTTTATACCTAATTATGTATTCTTTTATATATTGTGAAGTCTAATTATGAATTTTGGGTAAAATATAAGGATTTTGTGTGTATGTGTAAATTTTTATAACATTTGTAGGATCTTCCGATTTACGATTTACATGTTTCTTTCCGATCTTGAGTAAGATCTCGATTTTGACTACCTTGATGGCTATGATGAGCAATGATGAAACCACTAAAATAAAGTAGGGAAAATGGTGGCTGAAATTGGAAATTGAGACTAGATACATTGAAGGAGATGATTAAAAAGAACACGACTGGGATAGTTTTCTAACTGCAAGAAGGATAATGACAGCTGGAAAACTATCTAAAATATACAGAAATTGGAGGGAGACGTGTTTGGGCGTGCCTGAGATATCACAACGGTCAGTGGTTGTAAGTTTGATGCACGGTGATCAAGTATGTTTTTGTCCATAAGAGAAATGATACCTTAAAGATAACTGATTTGAAAGCAGAATTGTAAAAATAAGGTAAAAGTCCAACTTTTTGGATGTTTGGAAGCTTAGTACTAATGGGTCAAGTAATAAGATGTTGAAATTATGGGATTTTGGGTATTAGGGGAGGACTTGCAAGACTAGAGACTTTGAATATATTCAATTGTATGTTGGAATGTTTCACAATTTGATGATATGTTCATGCAACCTGAGGCTCTATAATATATGTAAACCAATCATAATCATGACATAACTAAAAACAAAATAAATCATGACATAGGGAACTATGTAACCAATCCTAATAGATAATGAGGAAATAGGGAGATTAATCCTAAAGGATGATCTAAATTATTCTAAGATATGATCAAAATAATAATGAATATTATAGGATTTGTTTAGACGAACTTTTCCAAAAACATTTTATAGGAGAAAAAATAAGACGAAAATGAAATGAGTTTCTCTATAAACTAAAATTAAGTTTTGTATAAATTAAAAGCAAGAATTTAAAAGTTGGTGAAAGAGTTTATACATAAAGTGTTTTTACAAATTAGCTTATGCTTAAGTTAGTTTTAGCTTATGGAGAAACTTATTTTGTTTTTATTTTTATTTTTCTTTTCTATAAATACTTATGGAGAAGTTTATCAAGATGTGCCTTAGCAACACCCATTGGCTACAAAGCATTTTAGTGAGGGTAACTGAATGCATCCACCACACCCTAATGTGGCCACATCTCTAACCTTTTAGCCTCTAGCATCCGAGTAGAACTATTATCAACCCATATCACAGCTCCTAGGCAATCAGACTAAACTAGATGCTAGAGATCCCACGTTGATTAAAAATAAGACACAAAACAACAATATATAAGCGGGTGTAGATCTCACTTTGTGGGTTGATTTTGAGGTTGAGAAAAAATTAAAGTCTACTTTTGAGTAAGATTTGTTAGGTCTATTTTGTCACTTGCTATCACGCACAAGATATGTCTTGTGCTAGTTTATTTTTGGTTTCGAATTTAGCATGGTGTTGTTTTTATGTGATTTTTTGGTTAAACATGATTCTAGAAAAAGTAATGTTCATGTAACTTTGGTGTTTGTTGAACTGAAAAATTTAAATTTGACTGAAACTTGCTTTCGAGATAAAGCTTTCCAAATACAAATTGCCACTTCAAACTTAATTTTAACCAAAATCAAAGATCATAAAAAATTTACTTTGTATACGGTCATCCAAAATAAGTGCATGTGCATATATTATATAAACAACATCTTTTAACCATACCCTTAGAGCACTACTACTAACTACAGCCTCACCTCCACCAATACCTCCGCTATTTGTGTTAATGTATGGAGAATAACCTTAGCAGTACTTTGACATTTTTCATATTTCTTTTAGCATCAAGTTCGAGAAGGAAGATGAACGGATGATTGACCCCGTTATAATAGCTGATACATATGGACCTGAGGTATCACTCTTTCTATTAACTTACTAAGGGTTAATGAATTTTGCCAGGATAAATAACCATGGAAATAATTATTTTGACCCCGCTCTAAAGAGAAAGGGAAATATTATTGGCATTTGTCTTCATAGAAATAGACCACATCATGTACATAGTACATTATATTTGCATAGTCGTCTTTCTCTGTGGAACCTTATTAGCATCTGACTGCACGCATGCTTTGCTGTCTATTTATTTTAAGACAATTTTGGTATTCTTGGCTCCACAAAGTTTCACAGATTCGCATATTTGCTACAATAGCTTTTTATAGCCTTTATTCTATTATATCTTTCGCCCAGAAAGTAGAGAACGTGGAAGAGAGGCTTTTAGCACCTTTTTTAGGGTGGTTACATTTTCTCGTAATACCTCTGTTTCGGTTGTTCAGGGTCTTGATTTTGTTGTTGATGGTGGTGTAAGAGTGGCCGAACCATCCACGGTTGTTGACATGACAAAAATGCCTCCCAAAGTACTACGACAGGGAAAGGTAGTAAGCTGTCAATTTGCATGTTCTAACCTTTTGATAGATGAGTTACTAATTTTACTATGAACATCTGAAGAATGTGATGCCACACTCTTTTACTATGGTGCAATATTAAACACATTTTGTGTTTTAAATATGAGAAAATATTTTTCCATTCATTAAACACTTGTGTATGCACTTCAAATATTTGATGTTCAGGGTCCTATTTTACATTGGATGGAATTTGAAGATGATCAGAAAACCGAGATCGATAAGGATCTCATCCCTGCTGGCATTTGAAAGAAATCATCCACTTCATTGAAGATTTAGCATTCCGAAACCAGTTCAATACTCTTTCAGACTTTGGTCCAATCTCAAAGAATTGGACTCATTTTTCTTTTTGTTGGGGTAAAGGGCGGGACAAAAAAGGAAAAGAAGAAAATGTATAAACCCATGAACAAACGTGAGAATGTAAAGTTGATATTTCATGTAAATAAAAAATCACATTTGTCAATATCGTTTTTCTTGAAATGAATTTCCACTATTATAGATCCGCTTTACTATATAATTCTATGGAAAGAAAAAGGAAATTTCCTTATAAATAAAAACTAACATATGTATGAGGTAACATTAATTTTGAAAATGTATATTGTGAGAAAATTTTGAATAAGAAATTTATGCATTAAATTAATTCGAGTTAACGAAATATTTTATTTTATAAGTGCCTATGACGAAGATGTAATGTACTTTTACTAGATTTTGTGAAGAAGGAAACAAAAGAATGCCATTTTTGTCTTGTACAACAACATAGAAACAATTTGTTATTAAGTGTTTATTAACATTGTTTTTAATTTATATTTTTATAGCAATTGCAAAAGGTCGTGTTGGCTCGATATTCAATATATAAGCTCCCGTAAGTTTATCCTGTAACTTCACGGGCTGGAGTAAAATATCAAAATATTCTTGTAAACAAACTGAAGACTGATTCTTCCTACATTTCTACAAAGTCACTTCTTGCACTTCCATAATTTTAATATATTCTTATTTTAGCTTTAATAAAAAAACAAAAATAACAGACAAAAATGGCATTTATTTGATTTTTTTTTTCATTTTATGGCTTGTGCAACCAAAAAAAAAAAAAAAAAATCTCAAAATCTCAATTACCATCAACAAGGCTATATGTTAATATGAAGGTGCAAGATGTCAATATGAGTTGTAGGAAGAATCACTCCAAACTCAAGACTCAAGACTCAAGACACATTCTTCCTGTATCTCCGTAACCTCTTCCTACATCCCAGTAATTTTCAAAATACTAAAAGTATCTTTTTTTTTTTTCTATTGTACAATCAGAAATATAACTATATAATTCAGAATATATATTTTTTTATTCTAAATTATATAATTTAGAATATAATTATTTTTAAATTTTTTGTATAGTACAATTCAAATATAATTTTTATTTTAGATTATATTAGAATAAAATTTTTATATTTTTTTTGTAAAATTTAAAATATATATTTTTATTTTAGATTATATAATTTAGAATATCATTTTTTATTTCAAATTGTATAATTTATAATATTTTTTATATTTTGAATTATATAATTCGGCACATAATTTTTTAATTTTAAATTGTATAATACAAAATATAAAAAAGTTAGGAGTATAATATTTATTTAATTTTTTACATCAAATGTATAATAGTTATTTTGTTATGGAGGTGCAGGAAGAAATTACAGAGATGCAGGAGGAAGAAGGCGTCCAATCTTAATAGTACTCCTGCCTAAAGTCCCTCCCATTTTCTTCACCAAGTGTGCCTCTTTTGCTGGTTTCCTATGTTTTTCAGATTGTTTGCTCCATGAATTCTTCTGATTATAGAATTTGCAGACATTTTTATAAATTTTTGCGATCCATCAGATTTTGGAGATAACGTATCTTTTGTAACAAGCAATTTCGAATACATACGTGGATATGAAAATACAATTCAATTGGTACAATCTAAAATATATATATTTTATAATTTATTTATATTAATATATGATTTATTTTAATTTGGAAATATATATTTAATATAAAAGGTGATGAATGTTTAAACCGATATATAATAGATTAGATATCTACAACCTTGATTTGTAAGAGAAATCCTATTACAACCATTGATGTTGATGGTGTTGAACTCTATATCGTGACGGTTAAGAAGGATTTTTTTAAGGGACCGTGGATACATCCTTCTAGCAAAATAGTGGAGTAAAAAATGTTAATTATTAAATTGTTATGTTCATTATATTCTAAGAAGTTATATTATGTGTATTAGCATATTGAATATTATTTTTGAAGGATTGTGAGGAATTGATGTTTGCCTCTCATTATATAAACAAATTAAGATATTAGTTTAGAATTTAAGATTGTTGTTGGTATGCAATATTAGTTATGAGATGGTTGAGAAAATAGTTGATCTCATGCATTCATGGTGGAGAGGTAGTACATAGCGACTAACAAGTTTTTTGTTTTTGTTGGTGATATAGCCATTGATGTCTCTGTATTGCTTCACATCCCTATTATGGGACGCTTGTGTCCGTATATTACGTTGGATGCAACGAAAAATTACAATAATGTTGGTAGACCTTCGTGGGTAACGAGTAATGTCTTAGCAAGACAAGACAAAGTTGTGGTGGACATGTCAAATTGAAATGACTCTATGAGATTCATGAAGGGTATTGTATCCACAATAGATGAGAATATGTTTGTAGGGCATACTTGTTACATCTTATATAGTGGTGCACTATATTTATATTTGCTAATAAAAGTGCATCATTAGCTAATGTGTTGTGCCTGAGCCTATTTCATGATTTAAGAATATATTAAGAGGATAACTATAGAGATTTTCCATATTAACACAAATATATAATCAAATTGCAGAAGACATTATCAGATGAAGCAAGTAGGTGGTTGTATGACATTTTTACATGAAAATAAGTTAAGTCTTCTTTGTAATTACATCTGGTTTGTATTAATTTTTAAATAACATTGTTATACATTTCTGACTTGGATATATGACCATTTTTCAGGCACGAGTCTCAGGAATACCAAAAGGAATATCCTGAGCAACAAGATTTGTTATAAAATAAGTTATTTACATTATTGTCTTCGTGTGGGTCTAACTTGAAGGTTTGATTTGTGTTGAGGTCAATTGAAGGCCTTATGAAGAAAACCTCCATACAAGACTATATGAGTCGATAACGGTGTTTTCTAAGTCCATCTTAATAGTTACTTTTCATCTACCATAGCATCTACAATTAACACCTAATTTTGTCTCGATAATAATGAAAAAGATATTAAAATAGTATATGATATAATTAACTTAAAAAACTTTAAAAAAAATAAGAGTGGAAAATACTAAAAATTAATAAAAAAAGATAAGATTTCAAAAATATGAAAAAGATATCCTTTTTGTAATGAAAATACATTTTTTATTTAATTTGACGAAAAAACTTTAAATAAATATTTTAGTTTATAATATTTTAAATAAATTTAAAAAGTTTGAAAATCAGATAAAGTAATGCTTGAAAGTTCAAATAAAAAGATTCTTTTTTTAGTTTTCAATATACAATTTACTAATAAGAAGTAAAAAAATTTCTTATTATATAATACTATTTTATTTTGAATCTTTTCTCTCTATCTTAACTACTCTCTACGTTCTTTTTGTTGCCCATCCATTTTCTTTCTACACTCACATTTAGTGTTTGATACCTTATTTTCAACATCTCACTACTTTCAGCACCTCACATATTACAACCTTTTATACCCACTCACTTTGCACTACATACTAACAATGGGTACCTTATTTTTTTTCCTCCTCTCTGCACCTACAGAAAATTTTCAGTATTTTGGTTTTCTCCCACGGAATTCATATAAGGGTTGACACAGAGAGATGGAGGGAAAAAAATAGAAACAGAAATGACATGATAGGTGATTTGTCCCAGATCTACGGTGAATTGTCCAGACTCGGCAAGTTGACGAGTGTCTTAATTTCTATTCTTACTATTTTTCAATTCACGTTATTACACTTTCTTTAAATTCTGTTTTTACTGTTTTCAGTTCACATTATTGCACTTTCTTTAAATTCTACTTTTGCTATTTTTTCGATTCAAGTTTACTATATTTTGAACAATTTTATCTGTAGAACTGTTTATTTTTCCTGAGTTTCTAGACCGTCAAATCCAGTCGAGTCTAGCATAGTAGTTATTTTTGTTTTCAATTATTTCAATTTTCTGTTTGGAATTTGGTCTGTATTGGGCCTTAGGGGTGTCATTAGGAAAACGTAAAGAACGCGCAAGTGAGCCAAAAAGTTTGGGCCTACCCGTTAAACGGGTTTTGGTTGGAAATAGGCCCAGAGGCCTTATCTTAATTGTATTTGTTATTTAAGCGGTTAATCAAGACGAATTCTTTCAGCACCCCAATACCCTCATCCTGCACCTTTATAGACTATGGCAAAATACAACTTTGCCCTTAAATGATAAATAGGAAAAGACGGAATTACCCTTCACCTCCTTCCCCTCTTACATCAACGCATATCCGCTTCATTTGCTTTCTCTGCTTCAGTTTTTCCAATCTTCCATCCGGTTCAATTTTCGTTTGATTTGTATCTGACTCCCCAGCATCCGCTTCATCTGTATCACTGTCAACCATCTGTAGGAAGCTCTCTGTGCCCGTGCTCGTGCTTTGGAACTCGAAGATTTGTTGTAGAAGGTGATTCAATCTCTTAAAGCTTCAAACAACTGAAAGGTAAGAAATTTTTTATGTTAATTAGCAATTAGTGAGTAGTATTGATGATTAGAGTAGTTAATTTGATGTTTGGGTTGCAAAATGACGGTGAATGTCGTCGGAGAAGACGAAGTTGGTATGAACCGGATGCCCTGCGTTCGATTTACAATCTGGGAAAAATTTGTAAACTGGATGGGAGGCCATCTGATTCACATTTCGAAGTGAAATTGTGAATCGGATGGCCTCCCATCCGGTTTACAAATTTTTCCCAAATTGTAAACCAGATGGGAGGCGTCCGGTTCAATTTTTTAATTTAGTTTTTGAATTATTTAAATAGTAATTGTGCACTGTCACAGTTATGGATAGGACCAGAGGAGCTAGTTCCCAGGTTGAAGGGCGAAGAAGGCCTACAACATCAGTTCAAAGAGGTGGTCATGGTGCTTCATCTAGTGCTCCTGCTGGTGGTGCTGATGCTCATGTTGCTGCTATTGGTTTTCCTGATGCTGGTGAGGTTGTAGGTTATCCTGGGGGACCATCTGATGTCTCCCTTTTGGTAAGTTATAATCACCACGTAGCACTAAGATTGTGGCAGGGAGAGGTAAGATTTTGTTTTATGTATTTCTTATTTTGATGTTACGTTTGATATATGAACTTTTTTATGTATATTCTTTTGTTCTTTTTTGGTTAGGACCGCGGAGTCCTAAAATTGGTATCTCATGGAAGAAAGGTTAACAACCTCGGTCTTCCTCGTGGTGATGTTTTTGCTTTGATTGTTAATTATGGATTGTTGCCACTATGCAACATTTGCTACGAGGTCGCGGACAAGGGCCTCTTATGTGGATTTGTTGAGAGATGGCACAGGGACACTAATACATTTCATTTGCCATTTGGTGAGATGTCCATTACTTTGGATGACGTGTCCTCTCTTCTTCATCTGCCTACTGTTGGTCAGTTTCCGATCTTTGATGAGGTAGACAATAATGAAGCACGTGCTCTGTTGGTAGAGTTGCTAGGTGTTGATGAAGGCCGCTCTGCTAATGCAGAATTGCGCGAGTGTCGTGCCAATGCTGTTAAGTTGAGTTGGTTGAGAGATTGTTATGAGGTTTGTTGCGCGGAGCAACAATGGGAGTTTGTTGCAAGGGCGTATTTGATGCATCTAGTTGGATGCACAATTTTTGCAGATAAAAGTGTCACATCTGTGAAAGTATGTTATTTGCCATTATTTCGCGACCTTTCTGTGTGTGGTGGTTACAGTTGGGGAGCAGGTGCTTTAGCACATATTTATGAGAAGCTAGGAGATGCTTCTCTGGCTGGAACCAAACAGTTGGGGATTTTTATTACCCTCTTACAGGTAAATGTTAAGCCTTAGTTAATTAAGAACCTTAGCTTCATTGCTTGTAACTTTATTTATTGTTGACAGGCATGGATATATGAGCATTTCCCATCTTTGGGAAATCAGGATATTAACCAGAGCTATAACGAGGTACTTCCAAGGGCTTCTCGATATGTGGTTAGCCGTCGTCCATCTCGGTTGAATGATGTGAGAGGACAGTTAGATGGACTTACTGCATCTGATGTCATCTGGGCTCCATATGATTCTCATAGACTTAGTCATCCATATGAGCCGATTTCATTGTTTCATGGTTTTATCTGATTAGTCTATACTTATTGGTCTTGTATGTGCTATCCATCAACAATACATTGCTAAATGCATTTAACAATTTCAAAGAATCAGGATGAGTCCAAAAGATATCACTTACAACTCAGGAGGACTTCTCAAACCTATGCCAATGAATATACTTGTCACGCTCCAACAACACCATCAACTGCTGCATTTCAGTTTTTGATCCTCTAATCGATCTCTTATATCTATATCTGGTATTATACAACTGTTTCAATGTCGTCACATTGTCTTCATTGTTCTCTTTAAGGGTATGCAAGATGTTCTTTGGTTTCACTCAACTATTTGTCATGTCCACCACTAAAGCTTACTCATCGGGTCGTAACCTACCAGCATAAGAGTGACCAACCAATGTCTCAACCAAATCATGATTATGAAATCCACATACAACTTTCAAAACCCAACCTTCTCCACCTTTTATTGGTTTGCCACGCAATCTGAATGGACAGTCACACTTCCTTGTGCCGGTTATAGTCACCTCTAAATCAGATCTATACTTTCTATATTTTCCACTTCTTTCACATCCCAGCAACACAAATGTCTTCCTCCCTTGTGCTCCAGTTGCTTTGTCGGATCTAAATATGACAACAACAAAGCCAAGACCAAATGCAACCTTCCGAACCCATTGAAGTAACTCATCTCGTGACCTAAACAGTTCATCAATTGTAAAATCAGTAGTGCGGTCTTGTTCTCGAACCACTAAACCACTATCAGACAGTTTATTTACTTCCTCTGAAAATATGCAAAGACTATCCATATCTGTAACACAACATTTGAGAACACCATCACAACATTTCAGAACACCATCTCAAAAAAAAAAAAAAATAACATGTGTAAGTATTAAGTTAACTTTAAACTGGATGGCCAGTGGGGTGGGTCCATCCGGTTTGCAAATTTGTAAAC
>Ga0209489_105993_pt1 | contig 20118 bp, 5 predicted proteins | sample SiratrowhiteBW_FD_187527 | JGI IMG/M metagenome (GOLD analysis project Ga0209489, IMG submission 187527) | Root nodule microbial communities of legume samples collected from California, USA - Siratro white BW (SPAdes) (version 2) | ecosystem: Host-associated > Plants > Roots > Nodule | place: USA...
TTTTGTTTTGTTTTTTTTTTTTTTTTATGCACGTTGAAAATGAAGTAGTCAATCTAACAGAAACCATCTTTAGTGGAATAACAATTCAAAGCTTGGCAAACCTAAACCAAAACCCTAACACAAAATGCAACTTTTCTTTCTTATTTAACCACAACCTCAACCAATTCAACCAGATCAACGAATGACAAACTCTCTGTAATGAACTCCTATGTCACCCCTCTTATTATCTACACTGCTGGCATAGTTTGTTGTACTGTAGCAATAGCAGTGTACCACTGCATCCTCCTGAGGTATTTCGTTAGAACTCAGAGAGCACAAAGCAGGGACAACACAAGTTGTGTAAAGAGTAAAGGGGTCCAAGAAGAAATCCTTAACAAAATCCCTGTTTTCTCAATCTCTACACAAACAAGTAGTGGTGCCAATGCCATGCATTTGGACCAAAATATAGAATGCTCTATTTGCCTTGGACAGTGGGAAGATGAAGATGTGGTGCGGTTGTTGCCTTCTTGTTATCATGTTTTCCATAAATCCTGCATTGATCCATGGTTCATGGACCATACCAATTGCCCAGTTTGTCGGTCACCAATCACTTGTGATTGTGAGTTAGCCTTGCCAATGGCTTCACAAAATGATAGTGATGCCTAAAATTTCTTACCATATGTAACGTAGGTTTGTGATGCATTTCTATTCATTAGGTTTTAGTTCTACCCTTGTTCTCACCAATTTTGTTACCTATAAATTTTTAGGCTTTTTCACATTTTTTTTTGGATTTCAGGGAGGTTTGCACTTGATTTATTTGCCCTTTTGATGGTTAGTGATTTTAGAGTTAGTTAAAATTTGAATCCAAAAGCAAGAAATTTGAGACTTTGTTAAAACTTAATCAAATCTAGGCTTTGTTTTATTAGTGAAGTATTTAAGTTAAATTTGATTGTTTTGGGAAAGGTATTTATTATATGGATGCAGGTTTTGTTATGGAGTGACAAAGATCTCGTGCAGCTCAATAATCTATACAACTACATTTAAAGTTGAAGTGACAATAGTAAAATTATAATGAAGAGATGGTTGATAGTCTTATTTTTTTGTTTAGGTTATATTTTGAAAAGGTTTTTATTCTGGAGAGGTTTTATGTTATCTATATCTTTTATGAGAGAATAATTAAACACATCATTTTTTAATGTTTGCTCTATTTTATTAAATTTTACATAAAACGGTAATTTATACTTATAATGTTTTGTACAAGGCTGAAACATCAATTTTATACTTCTATTTATATTATTTTTTATTATTCATAAGAAAAATAAAACAAAAGAGGAACCATAGACAACTTCATTTGAAGAAAAAAAAATAAAAATAAAAAATGATTTCACACTGAATAAGAAAATAAAATAACAAGAAAAATGGAAATAAGGGTATGCTTTAGTTTACATTGAATCTTCTAAAATCATGTTGAAATATTAGTTTACATATTTAATAAATATTTACACATTTGGTTTCATGTTGCGAATTTATTTTAGATCCAAAATTAATTTCAAGTTAAAACAAATTTAGATCAGAAAGTTTTTGTTGGATCAGAAAAAGTTTATATCAAGCTATACTATTAATTTGCTTATGTAACAAAAACGTTCCAACACAAATCACATAATTTCAAAATTAATGTAAATCAAAATCAATTTTTTAAAAGTTTCGTTCCTACAAATATTGATTTGTTTAAATTAAAAACAAATAATAATTTATAAAATTAATTAACAAAAATATCACATATTAAATATTTCAAATTGTTGAAAACGTTAAATATAATTTTAATTAAAAGTAATTTTTATTGTAGTAATTAATTTCAACTTATTCCTTTTACGATTTTATTCTAAAAAGTAAGTATTTATACCTTATACCAAAATGACTAAACAAGTAAATAAAAATAATGATAGACTGATCAATTAATAACAATATTGGATTAAGACTAATTAATATAACTAAAGAAAATGTATATCTAGGTTTATTTGATTGGTTGAGGAATTTTAGCTTCCTTTTTTTTCATCATATTATTAGTATAGATTAGAACTAAGTGTAACATCTTCGAGATCCTAAATATACTCTCTAGTCAACATAGTGTATTTCATATATCCAAAATAACATTATAAATCTTGAACTATTTGGTTAAGTGTATAGGTTAATTATATACAACGAGATTCTATTCTATGTTTTTGAGTATTTCAAAAAAAATATTTTGTATTTTAAATACCTTCAACTCTTAATTATTCTCATTGTTATTAGGTTGATATGATAACATCATCCTTTTCTTCTAAGCTTTATCATTAAACTATGTATATTATATAAACCTAAATCAATTAAAGTTTCTGAAAATCAAATTAGATATGATATTCGTGAAGATATGTTAATAAAACTCAGATTACTTAAATATCATAAAATATTTTTTATTTAGCCCCTTTGCATATTTTCTGATTTATTTTGTATTTTAATGTTTGATAATATCTGGAGAAGTGTTAGTTTACTTTCAAAATATTTTTAAATAACCAATAATTGTGTAGTATTTTAAAAAATAGCTTTAGAAGTGTATTATAACCTAAAATTTATCTTTATATATAAATAAAATGACATTTAAATATATTTTTTAAAATATAAAAGTTTATATAAATAGGAAAATCAGTATCCAATTTCGTTTTTGTAAAAAAATATTATCTCTCTAAAACAGTTTCTTTTTAAAGTTATTTTGTTTTCTTTCTATATTTCTAATCTTGTTTATTATCATATTGACGTTTATAGTCTGCCATTTATAGTCTGCTATCAAACTCGGAGCGGTGATTAGAATAAGACTGTCTGATTAGAATCTTAGATTAAGTAATATCATTCTCATTCTCTGTCCCTTTTTCTTTGAGTTAGTTCTCAAGTCTTTCTAATCACTTGACTTTAGATTGTGATTACATGTAGTGTTCTATCATCAATATTAGTCTTCGTTAATTCATGATTCTAGTGATGTGTTATGATTGGTGATAATATTCTGTGGTGCAGGTTAAGCTATCTCTGAGATCCCTAAATTTTTGGAGCTCTATGTGAATTCAGGAAAGGGAAGTTAGTTTGAACTTTTTTAATATATATTGTAATTACTTGTTTCATTAAAGTATGAATTGAATGAATTTGAATTAAATTGAATGAATGTTTATGTATGGTATGTGTAGTATCAATGTTTGGAAATGATATGAAATGGTGGTAGAGACATAGTATATGTAAGAAAGGAGATACTCCTGTTGAGATTGTTAGGATGTACATTGTTTGGGATTTCATCAATAAGGAGGTATTTTGACTCTATCGGTACATTGAAATCATATAAATGAAGATTACCAGTGGTAAAAGTCGAAGAAGGTTCACATGGTTGTGTCCAAGATTTGAAATATGAACTGATTGAAATATGACATATAAATTAACCCTGTACATATGGAAACTATATCTGAGATTTAAAATAGGAACTGATGAAAACATATGGAATGATATTATGACAGGTGCAAACCTCTGAGTCTAATTCAATGCACAAACTTTTCAAAAGTAGAGTCAAATATCTAGCATGGTGATTAGTGATTAGTATAATGTTGATATGAGAAAAGAATGAATCATACTTACTGTGTATATTTGATTATTGTAGTATTATATATGAGATAAAGTATGAGAACTTGTTGTGTTTGAACTAGATATTTAAATGAATGATATTATTTAAAAAAAAAAAAACCTGTAGCTTACCCTTATTATTTTGTGTAGTGTTTAATTTGTTTTTAAATTTGCATAATAGTGTGTTATTTGTAAAAGATTTGAGAGGTGTGACTTCTTAGTAAACTGATAGAAAAACTTTATTTTATTTTACTTTATTTTATTTTGTAATGATTATAAGAATATATTTCTATGTATATTTTGAAATATTAAGATGAATATATGAATATTTATACATAATTTATTTGTAATATAGTTATTATTGTATGAAAAATATGGAATGTTAGAAATTGTCTTTTAAATAAAATAGTCAAGTACATAGTTATGTTATGTTTAACCCAATTTTTTAAAAAATAATTTATTGTTAAACCTTAAAATAAGAGTTTTAAAAAGAAAATAGAGTTTGCTTAGTGATTTTTTTTTCATTTTTTTACTTTGACAATATAAGATGGGAGAGTGATAAGAGAGGGCGAGAAGAGAAACAAAAGTCATATATTTTCTAAAAAAATTCCTTATTTAAAAAAAAAAACTATTTTTCTCATTAACTTTTTCAAAACTAAGTTAATCTATTATTTAACTTTAATTAAGTACAGGATAAGTCCAAAAAAATATAGATAAAATTCTATTCTAGCTATATGATGGCTTTCATCACTAGACTAGTATAAACATGCATTTACGACAATTAACATTGTAGGTTTAATTGCCTTAGAAAGAGTGTGACAAGGTTTTCTACATCAACTTATAACTATGCCTTGTCGTTAAATTAAAACAACATAGAACTTTGTATTGTCATGTGACAGGATATCTTTTAGTTACCCTCCAGAAGTATGGGAAAGATTTAAGCTATTTAATATTAGTAGGATTTTTGTGGATGGAGTATGAAGAATATACAGGTGAATGAGACACTAATATTATTTAATTTGTAGGGAATTAAATTTATTTTTATACAATTGTTTGTTATTTGTAAAAAAGTTGGAGGACCAAGTACTCCTATAAATTTATATAAAATAACAAAAAAGTTAATCTTTCACTCCTTTGTTTGTTTTTATTCATTTCAATATCTCAATCTCTCTCTCTCTCTTCATGTATATATGTAGCTCATCAAGGAAAATGAAGAGGTGGGAAAAGGATATTCCTGCAGGAACATGGACCATAATTCGTTCACACCCTTTCTTCATTTCTCCGTTCATCCTACAATTATATAAATTATTATTTTATTATAATATAATATTTTATTAAGAAAAGTAATTGTAAAGTAAAAGTTTTTATCGAACAGTGGTGTGAATATATATTTTTGCCAGGAATATTTGTTTTGAGGATGTGATTAAAACTAGTACACACGAGCAAGAAGAACATGACCTATTTTTTCTCTTGTATATGCTAATGGATCACAATGATCTCATTTTGGACGCCTTCACATGACTTCTTGACTTCTAGATTGGAGGTGGAAAGTCATTTAAAATTAGTTTTAACTTTCTAATTCTACAATTCCAAAGTTTTAATTTTTATCAGAGAGGCATTTTATTTTTTTACTAAGGTTAATTTTGAAATTAACAAAGATACGAACGTGGAGGCCGATATTATGGAAATGCAGGAACAAGCTCTCCTCGTTTTAGTTTGAAAAAACGTGAATCAGATAACACGGATTTACATGGGCTTATTTTGTAAGTTGAGTAGAAAAATATCAGGAACTATAATATGCTTAATACGTCTAAGTTTCGTTAGATGTTTATTAAATATTATATTGGAATTTTCATATATTTTAAGATATTTAAATATATGAAATTGAATTGATATTGTTTTAAATTGCTTCATCTTTGAAAATATTTAATGAAGATAAAACAATTTAGATTTATTATTTTTTAATAAATACATGAAAATTTAGGGAATTTTCACCCTAAGATAATTCTGACCAAGACTTCCAAAATTAATATTAGTTAAGTTTTTTCATATTCTAATAGAAATAAATACCATTTATCCAAAGAGTCACTTATAGGATTTGTTAATCGCTAAGGGATGGATTCAATAAAACTACCCAAAATTTTAGACAAAAATCATGAAAAATATATACAAGTGATACTTGAAATTCGTTAAGGATAATACAAACTTTAAGGATTAGACAATATTAAATCTAAAAGATAACGGAATAATTAACTATGACTTATAAAATACACCTCTTACTATGAATTAAGGCTTATGAAAATTATAAAATACACTTCTTACTATGAATAAAGACACTCAATTCTAAACGCTCTAATTTGAGGCCGCTTAAGCTTTGAACCAAAATATATATAATAACATATTTGGTTATAATTGATTGAACAAGTACTCACTAAGTAACTTTATTCCTTACTTATCTCAATTATTTTTTATCTTTTGAATATTTCAACTTAGACCTAAAAACCTATAAATACATATTAATCTCACAGGGATGACTGACTTAATGTCTCACTCAATGCTTATACACTTCTTATATTCATGTTCTTACTAACTTAAGCATTGAAAAATCTTTTGTAAGAAGATATTCTCTGTCTTTATCAATAACTTAATGGATCCTTAGATATTCAAACTCGATTTTCAAGAATACTACTCATTTACTTCAGAAGAACCACACCTATTTTTTATAAAAGAAAACATTTTACGAGAAACATTAAGCTTGTCAAAAAGGTAATGTCGTTTTTTAGTCTTCTTAAACATTACAAACTTTCAAAGAAAAAAACCTCGCAACATGGAAAACAATAACAACCTCAACCTTTCATTGTTTTGAAATTAAGAACACAAATGATATATTTTCAAATTATTACTTTTAAATGTTAGTCCTAATATGTCATTTTTAACCAATTTTAAACTAAAAAGTCATTCTCAAATACCATAATGAAAAAAATAGCTTCATTTAAATTAACTATATCTTGAAAATTATTAAAAGCTAGAAATAAAGTTATTTAACTCGAAGTCATTATCAAGTTTTTTCTTAAAAGTTTAAAATAATTTCAATTACCTTGAAGTCATTATTGAGTTATATTTTGAAAATTTATTGAAAGCTTAAATTATTGTCTAAATATATCTTAGAAATTTATTAAAATTAAGAATAACTTCATTTAAAATTCAAGATAAAAACAAGTTAAATCATAAGATAAGAAAGAAACTTTGTCCAAATAAAAAAAATTATATATATATATATATATATATATATATATATATATATATTCCAAAACCCTTTCATCATTTAGAAAAATAAAAATAATTATATATATATATATATTCATATCCTTAGTATTTATTTTACTTGGATTTTATATGACGAGATTTTTGTACCTATCGAGATACTAACATACAATTTAATTATTATATACAATTAAATGTTAATTATATAGTCAAGTTAAATAAATATAATGAGAACTATTTTTTTTTTCAAATCATATATATATATATATATATATATATATATATATATTATTTTTTTATCATAATTATAAGAGCTTATGAAGGTTATATAATAACAATTGTATTATAGGAAGTATCGTATGAAAAAATCAATTTTCCTTTATGCTATTTTTAAATGTCATTTGTAATTAGATATTTTTTTATAGTTTTATCTTATTATAGTGAAAAGAGTTATTTTCTTAAATTGAATGAATAATTTGGTCTCAAAATTTAAATTTAGATAGTAGATGATATGGTTGAGAATATCTTAGTTCACCACATCATAAGTAAAAGTTAAGACGATTTTGGGCAAACAAAGAAAATGATAAAATTTACTTTCACAACTTAAGACTCTTAAGACCGAAGTCTATCGAGTTAGGGAATAAGTGTATTGTATAAGGTTGAGATGTAGTCGACTGAAATCCTATACAAGGTCGAGATGTAGTTGGTTGAGATCCTATACTAGACTAAGATGTGCTCAGTTGAGATCATGCACGGGTCGAGATAATGCTTAGTCATTGTATTGAGTATTTGTCATGCTAATTAATCATTTTAAAATCCATTCCTATTGTCAGAATTAATCTAGAAGGTTGTGATAATTCAGGTTCACTATGAATAGTGCATGTGGTTGCTTATAAATACCGAGACATCATATGATGTAAGAAATGTTTTTCACACTAGCTCTCAAACTCTTCGAATATCGAGTACTAACTTGAGTTTCGAAGAACCTTTTGTAGGTACTCTCTCCTAAAGGATAGATGAAAGATCAGAAAGAGAACGACGCCCCAATCCGATCGAAATTCGAAGACCCGACTCATCCTAATCAAGAACTTGATAAAAAACTAACACCTTATTTCAGTAAACATCCAAAAACTAACGTGTAATCGTAATATCAGTAAAAGATTGTCCTTTTTTGAGCAAGAACTAAGTCCTCAACCCAAGTTGATTTTTTATCCTATTTGAGTATAAAAACCTAAATGAAAAGTGAATAATTTAAACGTTAATAGAAAACTATCACCAAAAATAATCAAACAACTAAAATAAAATAAAATGAGAAGACACCTTCTGGACTAATGTCGAGAAGAGATAATATCATTAAAAGAAACTAACAAAATTGAATAATAACTAAAACTCTACGTTTTAATTAACTTAATGGATTCGAACAACTCCGACATTATCCATGTTCTTGTTTTGAAGTTATGATAACGTTATCACCTAAAAGTAATTATTGATCCATTTGTATAGATTTATAAATTTAAGATAAAGGTAGGTACAATAGATCTATGAGTTTTGTTTTCAAGTGAGGCTCCAAATTTCCAGCGCTCCTACCTAACTACCTCATCTCTTTGTACCAAAAATAAAAATTGCATTGTGTCATTGGCTTAATAATCACAGAAAAAGTCACTACGCAATGATAAAGTACAAACACAACTTTTCTGTGGGGTCAAGTATAAGCCCAACTAATCATTCACATTTGTTACACTTACAGAGTTAAAAGAATGAGTGAAAGAAGGAAAGAAATTAACGAAGGACTATAGAGAAAAGCAGAGGGCGTATTTTTAGGAGGTTATGTAGGGCAAAAGGAGAGAAAGTGTGGACAACTCATTGAGCTCTCCAAAATTGGCAATGATAAATGGAAAGTTGATTTGTCCCCGTTACTTTACATGCACACGAATTAATAAATAAAATAAAATACAAAAGATACATAGAAAAAACTATGGTTATCTTTATGTAAACGACCCATGTGGATGGTGGACCATTGAAAACTATAAAACGGACTTCCCAAAGACTTGGCTTTTTATTCCTTAATTACGTATACACCCACAACAATTAAACATTAAACAAATCTGCATTATTGAATCTTCACAAGGGGGAATTCGTTTTTTTGGACCCGAAAAGAGGGAACTTTCCTATATACCCTTTCTTTTTTCCCACATCACGGACCTTGGCCAAATCCCCCTCCAAAGCCTCCTATTTGTTTATTGAAAAAATTTATAATCACGAGGTTTCCCACAAAGAGGGTTGTATTATATATTACAATTAAAAAAAATATTTATGTGGTGACGAGAAGAAGTTGAATATTGAATATGTAACAATTTGGAGGAGGGTAGAAGGAATAGGAATAACATCATTAGGAGGCAAAGGGTGCCCTATGAGGAATTCCTTTCCTTCTCCTTGCGTTTGAAGGAGGTGGAGGAGGCGTGGCTGGATACATGTCTTGTGTTGAACCTTCACGCAATCCTTCTTCTTGCTGTCTTGATGAGACTGATCCCCTTGAAGTTGAAGTAGTAGTGGTAATCGCCATTGTCAATTCTTCATTCCTACCATCCAAAGCAAAGCTTGAATCCCCATTTTTCTTTATTCCTTCAAGCTAATTAAATTCCACAGATAAACTATGTATTAATTAGTAGTACCATTCAATTAAATAGTCACATTAATGATATGTCACGTCATGTTCCCAACAATACTTAGACTTTAAATAATTGCAAAACTCGTGCTTTGTTTAGCTATAATTATGATTATGGCTATTAAAAATGAATTGGCATGTTGTTATGCAGAGACATGATGAATATTCAAAAGTAGAGGGAATATAATTATGATGGTGAATGATGGTGATGGGCTTTCAAATGTAGGTGATGATGTATGGGTGGTGGGTGTTATACCCATATGATGAGGATGATTGAGTTGTGAATGATGTGCATGTTGATAATGAAATGAAGAATATGGCAAAAATAATAATAAGAAGATTAATAGTATTTCACCTTACATCCCAAAGAACAGAAGCGATATGGGTCCAAGAGGCTCCTTCCACAAATCTCACAAATGTGAGCTACTCCTTTCCCAGATTTTGGTTGAGGCCTCACATTCAAGAACAAAACTCTAGCACTGTTTATCACATACGTCTGCACTCCACTTATGTCCAACACCCTCTGAATTTCAGCCACCCTCACTACATCATGATACGAAGATCTTCTTATCTATCCATCAATAACAGCCACAAATTATTCAATAACAAAATAAAACATTATTATATATAAACTCACAAAATTTATAAATATGAATGAACAACTGTATACTACTACTCCTCCCACCTGAATGACTTCATGATCTTTGTGTCGAGAAGAACGACAATAAAAGCAGAAGGCTTCGCCATTGCAATCTAGACAAAACATGTTACATTCACTCCTAGCTGCGTCTGCGTGAATTCGACACACGTTGAAGAAAGGTGTGCGAAGAAGCTGCTCAAGCCAAGGAGGTACCAGAACTGTGTCCTGCTCAAATTCCATTGTCGGAGATAATGGACATTGTAAACCTCGTCAATCGAAAAAAGAAAAAAAAAAACAAACCAAAATCTAAGACCTTAAAATAAATATATGCATACAAAAATATATATACCATCGTGGGTAGATGTGGATGGTATTAACAATGTGGCTCAATGGTTGTGTGCAGAATGTTGATGGAGTTCAATTTTCATTCACTTGTTGGGGAGAAAACGCAGGTGCTGAAGATGAAAATGGCGAGGGAGAGAAAGAGCGAAGAGAATAATAAACGGCCTTCGACTTAGAATTCAACTACACAACAACGCTAAAGAGTGTCTAAGTACAAAGGGTGATTAAAGAAATAGGTGAATGTACCGATGAGATGGAAAGATAGGAGTCATGGAAGATCACAGCCGTTGGATGTTTGGAGGTGTGTTTGGCTCTTACGCTACTTTGGATCTTCTTTGCGTCTCAATACCAAATTTACCTACCCTAGATGTATTGTAGAACTTATTCACCATCGAACATGCCATACTTATCCACGTGGCGTCACGTCTATTGTCCGTCACAGATTAGTGGCTCCCACTCTCAAAGAATCTCATGTTACCTCTTTTTAAAATATTATGAACCCTAATATTTAAGTATATATTAAAAAATCTCTCTGACTCATTGTAATTGTTTCTTTCTTTTTATATTTTCTTTTACACTCTTCTGCAGTTTGTGTATAAAATTACACAATAATATAGGAAAAAATAGAATAGAGATATTATTTTGTAAAGTGGGACTATTAAATAATATTCTAATATGTTTATTTACACTCCGCGTATTCTTTTTTCTTTAAATTTTGTTCAACGTTTTATAAGTGCCCTTTTATTTGTTTTTTTTTTAAAAAAAAACTTATCATGTTCTTTTCTTTTGTGTTCCCTTTCTGTGACAAACAAGTAGATTGATTAGATTTATATTGTTTAAAGTTGTCTTTTTAAAATTTTGATTTTTTAATAACGTTATTCTAAAATAAAATAATTATTTCTTATAATTTGAATTTGTTATCAATTTTTGTTTCGTGATTAACTATTTTAATTAAAATTAAGAAAAAATCATATATATATATATAGAGAGAGAGAGAAAGAGAGAGAGAGAGAGAGAGAGAGAGAGAGAGGGAGGTACTAAACAAATTGTTTTAATGAAATTAACTTATTTATAAACAGAATAACTTCTCAAAAAGACAATGTTTAATTTTGATGATAGATCACCTTATGTGAGGAGAGTATTAAATTGAATAAAAATATTACTAAAACTAGTAGAAATAGGGATGTTATCTATGTTGACATTTTTATGATAATAAAAAATTAATATAATTAAAATTTTTGATAAAATTACAATTATAATAAAGAATTTCAAAATATAAAAAAATTGTAATAAAAGAAAAATTATAAAAATATTTTACTTATTATTAGTTATTATAATTATAAAATAAAAGTACTTTTTTAATTTTTATCACGACCACTTATTATAAATAATATATATAGATTACGAAAACTAAAAAATAATTAACAAAGATAAAGATAGAGAAAATGAATAAATAAATGTGTACACATAAAAATAAGTTACAAAAAATATTTTTTATTACTAATTGTGATAAATACTCTGTATAACTAGAAATAAAGTATTTCTCTACAAAATTTGGAAAGTTCTTTTTCTGTCTTAATTTCTAATGGAATTATGGCCATTTGGCCAATTCACTACTATCAATATTTTCTGTTTCGCGATTTTATTAATGTTTTCTGTTTTATTTTATTTTTAAAAATATAAACACTCTTTTTAGTGCCAACCATGATCTTGACGTCTTTGATTACTTTAAAATGAAGATACGCCAAAAAAAAAACAGTATATAATTGGAGATAAGATAGAACTTTGTAAGAAATATTTTTAGCTCATATACAGTTATTTATTAAGTTATTTCCATCACCAAATAAACAAGATAATAAAACAACTAAATAATACAGACATTCTTTTCTATATTTTGATTATTTTCCTAAACTTCTTTTAGGGTTATTTCCCTTAATTTTTGGTGAAAGTTATTTTTCTTACTATTGTTAACTCGGGAATCAATGGTTATATACGTTTTTCTATTTTATTTTGGGTAATGGTGATTTAAAAATATTAGGCACGGGAAGTTAAAACCTTGTTTTCAGGCACTGCAGGGTTAACTATATGAATAGCATAATCCATAATGTAGACAAAATATCATGTCATGATGGATTGATCTAACTTTAATTTGCCTCAAATCCAATCAATGTCATGCAAAGCAAATAATGAATAATTTGTTTCCCCCTTCATTGTACTTTCTCTGCTATCATTTTGTTTTTTGTGTTTTACATCACTTTAGTTACACTTTGTTATTTTGCGATCTAAAAGAAAAAGGAAATAGTAAATTTTAAATTACTTAACCTTTGCTTGGTAACAAATTACAGGAAAAGAGTAAGTAAATGAAAATAAGTTGGTGAAATATTATGAATTTTTTTTTTTAATATTGGATCTATCAGTGCTTTTTCATTTCATTCTACATATTTTTATTTATTTATTTATATCTTTATTTTTGTTTTTCTATTTCTCTTTAACTATATATTGATTTTTTTTTATTTTGCTTATCACCTTTTTTAGTTTATTTTATCTACTTTATTTTGTTAGTCTCAACCAATGAAACCTTAATTTCGGAAAATAAAGAAAAAAAATTTAATTACCTTTGTCTTGTTTCTTTGAAGAAAAAAGTGAGAGACAGATTTTCTAATATAAAAGATAATGTTTCTTTTCGAAGGGATTATCTTTTTTTCCTTCGTTTATTACTAGAAGAAATTTTCTCTCATGAGTTAAAAAAAAATATCTTATTTCTTCATTTATTTTTCTCTGTTTTTAGTCATTTTAACTTTAAAATAAAAGTTCATAAATATTTATACTATAAAATTCAGTTAAAATAGTTATTTTGAAATATATTTTAGTTTATTTGCACAAAAAGTTAATATCGTTATTTAGGATAAAGTACTGAATGATGTGCAAGAAAAGAAAAAAAAAACGAAAAATAGTCCCTTGATAAAAAAATATTAAAAAGTAAATGTCTCATTTTATGTTTGACTAAAAGGAAGGTAAAAGAAAAGAAAATGAAGTAGAATGAAAAATATATGTATTCTTAATATAAGAAAAGAAAATGAAATAGAATGAAAAATATATGTATTGCTTTAAGAAGAAATCAAAAAAGGAAAGTAGTTATTTTTAGAAGTAATAAATAAATAAAAATTAAATAATCATAAAATTCTCAAATTACCCATCCATTTATTATGAGAAGACATGAGAGAGTGATCATGTTAAAAAATAGTAGTTTGATTTATTTATTTTTCACTATCTTTCATCATATTAAGGTGGAAAAATAACATCATAATTTTTTTTAACTAATTAATCTTTGTATTTTGTTAAGCAAAATTCCTTGAAATTTTATTCTTTTTATATTGTTTCTAATCTACTAGACAAATTTAAATAAGCCTCATATTTTATCAAAATTCAAGATTATTATGTATCAATTAACAAATTAAACTCGTAATCAGTTAAATAAAACAACTTTCTTCCTTGATGTCAAATTATCAGAAGCACCAAGTTTCAAAAATTCAACTTATTTACTGCACTGCCTCAAGTTTATACCAAACCACACAATTCTAAATATGTATTAAACATAAGTTTTCAATTTGGAAATTGACAATCTCGATAACCTTTTATCATGTCGTAAATCTCTAAATCGCAGCAAATCAACCAAATTATCAACATTTTTACATCAAAACTTACCTGCACATTTCATATTCATCTCATGCAATTATCTCTGCATAAAATTATCGTTTTATGCTAAATTTTCTACTTATAATTTAAAACAAAAGTTTCGATAATAACTTACCTTAGCTTATTCTTGTTGTATTATAAAAATCTTAGGTCTTAAAAAAATGCTTAAAAAACTTAAATTATTTTTTTATCAATTATGTTGGACGTTTTCATTTATATTTTCTAAATTAAAATAAAAAAATGTTTATTATTTACTGAAATTTATTAAAAATTTCAAATTTTTGTAAATTTTTACTACAGCCGGTAATATCCATACTATAAAACGTAACAATAAATGAAAACGTAAATATAAAAAGAAACATAAATTACTTAAAGAAATAATTTTCTAAAACCAATAAATTTATATAAACAAGTAAAGTTTATATACATGACATATATAATATAATTCTTAGGTTAGTGAACACACAATTATGATAATTGCCAACATAAATAACATATATAAAAATTTTAAGAAAATAATATAAATATTTTTTTAAATCATGTGTACATATCTTATAACATCAACCATAATAATATAAATAATATTATTTTTTTCATCAAAATTCCTAAAAAATACCACACCACAACTTTACTAACTTTTTTCAAAATGCAATATAAATACTTAAAGTATTGTTAATATTTAATAAAATATGAAGACTGTAATTTTGATCTCCTATTAACTAACATTGTATTAGAATAGTTATTTGTTTATTTTCTTATAAAAGTAACATGGACGAATCTTTATTTATTTTTCATCACTTCTTATATTTATCTACACAATTTAAATTATTTGATAAAATTTAGATATCTAATTTTTGTTATAGACCTATAATTTAATACTTACATTGTACTCAAATTGTCACATTATCACTTAGATCATTTATGTTTCACACAGCTATATATGTGTTTCATCTCAAACATTTTTTCAAACACATTTATAATATATGCTCACAGTTACACGTAATAAAATCATGCAATAAGCACCATATTTTAAAAGTTATTTGAAAGTGAAATAAAGTTTTAAGGAAAAAAGAATATTGCTTTAGCGAAATAATTTTTCTTAATGATATTTTGAGAAAAGAGAATCTTTTGAGAGAAAAGATAATGAAAAAAATGAAGAAACTTGATTTGGAGTTTTAATTATTAACAGATGTTTGCACCCTCTGGCTTACCAATCTCAACCATCTCTCTTATATACACCATACTAAAATGCCCAATACTATTCTTACTTATTGTTTATATACTATTCTCACCAGCTTTTTTCTTAACGACCATCACATAATAAAATAAGTTAAAGTTTAAATATAAATTAAATTAAAATTAATACTTTTTAAACTTAATTCATACAATTATTTTACTATAAAAAATTCAAATCTAACTATTCATTAAAATCTATGACTTTGAGTCTATTTTTATAGGAGAATATTAAAAAAATGCGGTCAAAATTTTAATAATTTTCTTGAAAGAAAAATTTTAAAACATCAAAATTAAATTTCTTTCATTTTACAAAAAAAAATGAATTCAATTATAAAAATATAATGAATTCAAATTTCACAGAAATGAAAACTAAAGAAATACTGTTAAAAAAATAAATTAAAATTTACAATTAAAAGAATTTAAATTTTCAAATAACATGAATTTCATACCATTAAATTTTATACAAACGATATATAAAAGTCTTAGCTAAAAGTAGTTTAGAAAACAATTGAAAGTTAAATGTTAGTAATAACATACTAAGAATGTTTTTAATTAATTTTTAAACTATTTAATAGGTATAATTTACTCTTATAAATAAGTATAAAATTTGTTTATTAAATAGGTTTAATAAAAGGAGATATGTATGAAACATAGATATAAATATTATAAAAGAAAAAAATGGAGTGAATGTTGATAATGTTTAATTAAGGGATTGAAAGATCATAATACCAAACTATGTATTTTAATATTAATTTATAATATAGGAATTTATTGCAATAAAAAATTGATTTTTTAAAATTATTTTAGGCTTTTACTCCCTGCACCCCTTAATTTGTAAAACGGCCATTTAATAATATAGGTATATTTAAATGGTGACTTCCAGATGAAATATTCTGAAAATAATTCATTTAAACTATCAATTTAAATGGCAATGGCGGTCGACGCGCGGAGTGTTGTTGTATACATGGGGTGCGAATAGTAATTATGCGGATGCAAAAAACAAAAAGGCGTTATTTTAAGTGATAAAAAGAACCATAAACCGAAATAAATGGGCCAGGCAAGCATTTCGAGGGGCCCAGCAATAGTCAGCCCAAAGCCCTAAAAGGATTTTATGTCTAAAACTTAGATAAATCAAACTAAATTCAAAGAAGGAACTAGTTTGTTTCCACTTTCCGAAGTTTCCTTCTCTCTGAAATTTCGAGGGTTTCTGGTAATTCTTCGTTTGGTGGATCAGCAATTCGGAACCAGTTAACCATGTTCAGATTTTGGTAATTCTTCTCTACGCCCCTGAAACTCCACTTCGTTAAATTTTATATACGTGCATCTCTCTCGGTTTAGATTAACCGAAGGAAATTGAAGAGGGGAAAGGGATGTGATTGGATAGATCTAATGTCCATTTTTTTGTATTGAGAACTCATTCCATTTGAGTCCATTGTTTTCAGCCTTTTCTTACCTTCCAAACCATACAGTGGGTGATAAAAATGGACCGTTCTTTCTGTTTTATTGGGAATTTATTCTGCTATGTTTCATTCTATTTCCATGAATCCAAAACATATAGAGCTTAATAGCATATACGAATAGCAATAATAGTCTTGTTGACCCATTAATCGCTATTGTGCATTTGGTAACATCAAACTTTCAGTAGAAACGATAATGATAATAAACTGAATTTGGAGAGGGACTAATAGCATATAAGAATTTGTCTTTCAATTATGTGCAGGGGATCACAAGACCAACAATCACAGGATGGTTCTTCGCAGTCACAGTCGTGGTATCCGCCATCAGTGGTAAGTACACCAAGTTCGTCAAGGCCTGTTACACCATCTGGATCTTCTTCTTCATTACCGCATAGGCCTCCTTCTCATGTTCCGCCCTCGGAAGCTGCCGGAGTTATTGCCGTTTTGAAGGACAAGAGGTTTGAGTTTTCATACTTTATTTGCCATTCATAGTTTTGTCGTATCTGATTTTGTAAATGGGAAATAGTTGGAGAGGGTATTCTTAGTTGTACAATTAGTATTTTCTAGTTACTCTGAAGTTGTGAACTGTTCCAGTTTTTGAATATGCTGATCTTCATTGATTTTTCTTCTCAGTGTTGATGAGTTACGGAAGCTTTTATCTGACAAAGACGCATATCAGCAGTTTTTACATTCGCTTGATCAGGTCAAGATTCAAACTAATGTAAGTTTCATATCTTTACTCCAATTTCTAGTGGTTTATTACCTTGGAACTGGTATGTTTTCTTGTTGGTATTTCACTTTCTTCCCTCAGTGGAGTTGGAAGAGTGCCCACCCTCCCCCCATTACAAGATATGAAGTTATTGATTTCATTGTAGTGCTAAGGCATTAGGGTTGGTAGTAGGTAGGTGCCTGGTCCTGGCCTTTTTCACTTCCAGCCTATAGAAATTCTTCATTTATTCTATTAATAAGTGGTTTTAATAGGTTAGGGGCTGTCTATATTTTCTTTAAAAATTATTTATTTCGTTGTGCTCTTTTGCAATGAATACTTCAGAATTTTTTCGTTCCTTTGTACTGTACTGACATGGAGTTCAGTTGCATGCAGCATTTCTCGGTGTTTGAGAGTGTGAATATGTACTGCCATGCTGGTTAAACTCTTGAGTTAACTCTTAAGCTCTTATAATTTACTATTCTAGGTAGAAAAAATGAGTCAACTCCCTATCAAACACTTTTTTTGGAAAACTTTGGTAAACTCGTGTAAACTTTCAAACAGTGTTTTACCTGACTCAAATTGTTTAGAGAAATTAAGTGATTTTAAAAATGTTTTCACATCAATAACTTATGTTTTTATGAATTTAAAGATAATTTGGTTACGCATGTAGTTTAATGTTATTTAGTACCAGTGTATTATTACACTTTCTTATTGCGATTTGCTATTTTACTTTATTATGAAGTTGAAATGTTGAATTATTGTTGTGTTTAGAGTTGTTCTTTTTTTTTTTTTTTTTTTTTTTTTTTTAGATTTTTTTTTTTTTTTTTTTTTTTTTTCTTTCTTTTGATGAATAAATGGACTATGTGTGTTTAGAGACTTTTTTAAGTGTATATGTCATTAACAGGTTTATTAGTATGTTTGTATTATGTCTCTTACTGTGTTTACCAATCAACTCTGCTAGTCAAGAGTTTATGGGGCTCCACTACACACACTCTCAATTTATCAATCTTGTGTATAGGATTGTTAATACTTTATATAATCTCTCATTTTCCGGAAAGAATGCATTTATTACTATGTATTTGTTAACCTACTCCCAAAGTTATAACTTGCTAAATTACTATTCTGTTCTAAAAACTAGAGGGGTGGTGCCAACGTATTCCCACTTGTCTTCTAGGAGTATTGCAAGTTGCAACTTGGATATTTTAAAATGCACTTTGGTGAAACTTTCGTAAATACTTTTGAAAAATAATTGGTAGTATACCAGCAGCATCTTACGTTATCAATCAATTGACACAAGGTATTGAGTTTTGTAAATTGATACCTTTAATAGCATTTTACAAGAAGTAAGTTTTATCTTTTTCAGAAAGTCATTAGAAGCATGTACTTGAATCTTAAACAAATCGTGAGTTGGAATACCCACCATTTTCTGAATCACGGATCTGTGAATTGTAAGATTCATGATTAATAATTATTAAAACGCATATTCGTGATGAATAACTAAAACTGTGACTCTATGAGCGTTAGATGCATGAGGTCTGTTAAAATATATTAAAATGAAATAATATTAGAATTAAAAAATATTCTGGTATAAAAATTATTATATATTAATTAATATTTGTATTGAAAAACCATAACAAATTTTACTGTGTTTTATTATAGATTTTATTTATAGATAAAGGATGTTGAACATTAATCGAATAAAAACAATTTTCACATAAATTTTAATTTGATACTGGAGATTAAACAATACTTAAGTATCATGTCAATAGTTAATAGTGAAAGCTGATGACCCAAAGTCGAAACATGTTCTGTCTTGCAACTAAAACACAAGTTGCTAAAGTAAAATTAGATACTATACTATGTTATTAAGGTTAGTATTTTCTAATCCGCTAGATGGAACCGTAAATGAGTGGAACAAAAGTTAGAACAGTCACTGTTCTGTGACTTTGACCAAAAATCTTCATGCCTAAGTGATGACCCTTTGCAGACTGAGGCCTTGGAGAACTTCTCCAGATTGTGATTCTTGCAATTGAAGTCCTTATTCATGCACCAAAATGATTTGCTGTTCAATTTGTATTACCATCTTCTTTAGTCTTATCAAATTATATGTATTGTATAGTGAATTGTGTGATATTTGTTGATTTTGGCCTAACTTCAAGTCCCACATCAGTGGGTTTATAAAAGAACTCCTCCTCCTCCCATTTCAATGTACCAAAACATTCTCTTCTCCCTTTTAATAGAAGTAGTATCATTGTGTGGTGCCCGGAGATTAAGCTATTTGCTGAACTCCGTTTAAAATTTTTTTTTCTAGTTTCTCTAATTTTAATATTCAATATTATTAGGAGGAAATCTCAATATTTCCCAACAATTAGTAGCAGACTTGTTGAATTTAGATGTGGAATTTGAGGATGAGGATCTGGCTTTGTTATTATTAGCATCTCTTCCCGATGAATTTGAACATTTGGAAACTACGTTACTTCACGGGAAGGAG
>Ga0209489_105994_pt1 | contig 20114 bp, 5 predicted proteins | sample SiratrowhiteBW_FD_187527 | JGI IMG/M metagenome (GOLD analysis project Ga0209489, IMG submission 187527) | Root nodule microbial communities of legume samples collected from California, USA - Siratro white BW (SPAdes) (version 2) | ecosystem: Host-associated > Plants > Roots > Nodule | place: USA...
TTTTTTTTTTTTTTTTTTTTTTTTTTTTTTTTTTTTTTTTTTTTTTTTTTTTTTTTTTTTTTTTTGTTTTTTTTTTTTTTTTTTTTTTTTTTTTTTTTCTTTTATCGTACTTTCAGGGTGTTTAAGCTTCATTGGGATTTGAAGAGAAAAATGTCGTTTAAGAGATCGAAATCAATAAATGAAAGAACTCTATCTACTGCAGAGGAGCAGATGAAGGTACTTGACATCATCTGATATTTTATTGCACTTTGCACATTAGTGCAGACTCTGATATTTTATCTTCCATTCCAATGTTTGCATGTAATCAATTAATTTATCTTAGACGAGGGTAATTTTGAAGTGGAAAATTATTTGATTTCCTATTTTGTCTTAGATTGTAGAAGTCAGAAAGATAATTGGTCCAATTGCTGACAAGTTCTCTGCTCTGTGTTCGGATGCATCAATTCTAAGATACCTTAGAGCGCGCAGTTATAATACCAAGAAGGCTGCAAAGATGTTGAAAGGCACCATAAAATGGAGGCTGGAGTTCAAGCCTGGGAAGATTCAGTGGGTGTGCACAAAATCTTATTTTTCTATAAAATGAAATACAATATATTAGAGTTCAAAGCATGAAAGTTGGTCTGTAAATGCTTAGTACTGCAGTTATTCTGTAAAAACTTGTGAACTTAGATAAGTGTAGCTCAAACCCAACTAAAATTCACTCTGCAGTTTTATAGGTGAATTGACTGTACCTAGGATAGGTCTATCATTTGTGATACTAATTGTTCATGCAATTACAAACAAGTAATTTCAGTGGCTTTATCAGTATAATTCTCTCTATCTCAGATTTTATTTTGTTCAGTCAATTACATAATAGAATTCCAGGGCATGATTAGAATGTTTTAAATACTGATGATTTGCATACGGTTAACTACATAACTGCAAATGAAAGACAATATTTTTTTCTACTTTTTATGCAAATAGGATGATATTGCTCAAGAAGCTGAGAGAGGAAGGCTGTATAAAGCTGATTACTTGGACAAGCAAGGAAGGATTGTTTTTGTCATTAGACCTGGTATTCAGGTAGTCTAAATAAATTGAAGAGAGTAAGCACAACATTCATTTTTGTTGTGGTAGTACTTAAGCAGCTGAGCCTTCTTGTTGTTTGGATCTCATTGTCAGTATTATTGAAGTTTGAATAAATGGTTGATTTAATCTCTGAAATTGTAATTTATTATCACTTCAATCCCTAGAATTAACAAAATTCAAAATAAAAAAAAAAAACTCCGAAACTGGAATCTCTCTCTGATTCTAGTCCAAAGACTTATGTGAACCAAAATACAGTTTAGGAGTTTTTTTTTTTTTAGTTTTGTTAATGATGGGAACTAGAGTAAATTGCAATTTCAAGGAGTTAATTGATCCTTTTGTCTTAAAGTTTGAACGCTTTTTGACTAAGACTTGTTCATCTATCCAATCTAGAGTACAAGCACTTCAATTGCGCAAATCAAGTACCTTATTTACTGTTTGGAGAATGCCATATGGAATCTTGGTTCCAATCAAGAGCAGATGGTTTGGCTCATTGATTTTCATGGGTGGAATACAGCATGCTTGTCCATGAAGGTTGCACGAGATACTGCTCAAATCCTGCAGGCTCATTACCCTGAGAGGTTGGGCATGGCAATCTTTTACAATCCACCAAAAGTGTTTGAGTCATTTTGGACGGTATGACACCATAACATCTCTCTTTATAACTCTACTTTTTATTGGGAAGGGAGGGGCGACGACTTTGTCAGACGAGGCTTGAATATGTAATGATATTCTCCTACTGATGTTGCTTGTTATTGGTATAGAGAAAAGATTTGTCTCATTTGGTTGGCTTTTTTCTCAAGTTCGTTTTGTTTCTGTTGCAAAAACTTAAGATTCTACATGCAACTTGTTAAACACATGTGCTTGATGAGAATTTGTATGTGTGCACACAAGTAGTCAGTGTTTAGTCATATTATGTATCTCCCACTTTTGGAGATACTTTTGGTTTATTTTTGTTCCATTGTGCTGAATCATGGAATATGGGAGAATGTTGCCCCAACTAGAGTGTAGTATTAGTTTAAAGTGAGTTGTGACATATCAAATAAAATTACTCCTGTGATATACAAGTAAAGCCAAGCTTGTTAAAATTTTCTCAATAACATCTCTTAAATTCAGTATTGTTGTATTTGCTTTGTGTTTTTTATAAGCATGCTTTTCATGGTAGCAGATGGTGAAACCATTTCTAGAACCGAAGACTCACAAAAAGGTGATATTTGTTTACCCTGATAATCCAAGAAGCTCCATGGTGATGGAGGAACACCTTGACATGGACAAGCTGGAATCCTATTTTGGTGGGAAAAACACAGTTGGGTTCAACTATGAAGCTTATGCTCGGAAAATGAAAGCAGATGAGAGTAACATGTCTGGTGTTTTAGATTCATGTTGTTCATCATCGCCCGGATTTTTAGACTTGAAATTTCAAGAATCAGAGCAGTCAGTAACCAGTCCTTCTGTGGATGAAGCACCTAGTGACGAAGCAATTTGTTCAAACTTGGAAGAAGTTGATGGTAGTACACATGAAAAGATGGCTTGCTCCCAGTATGAATCCAATAAGGTTAATGAACCAAAAAAGACATGAAGGGCTGAATCAGAAGAAAACTAGGCATACACAAGGTGGATTATTCTACTCATTCAAAGTACAAAAGCACTGAACTTGAATCAGTATGTGCTATAGGTTTGAAATTACAATCAACCAAAGCCACATGTGGTCCATTGTCCATAGCAGCAGACACCAACACATGGATCCATATATCTCTGAAACAGATAGAAGTTTGAGTTGGCTCATATGGCATGAGAATGTCAACAACATTCAACAAATAGAAATTTCAGATTTCTTTCATATTACTTTTTCCCTCTCTCCCTCAGTTTCTCTATCTTTCTGTGTGTTGTGGTGGGGCTTTGATAGGGTGTGTTTCAGTGATTGTGATTGCTATTTGTTCAATGTCAAGCTATGATGAGAAACACCACCTACCACCCTTTCATGTACTAAGGTCCAATCCAGACCCTAACTGTGTTCACCAAAGTGGATTTTCCTTTAAACATGAAAATTTAGTAGAGATCAAGCATTTTCCATTTTGATGTATTTGCTAGTTCATGATGAGGTGTCAAGGTGCTGGAGTTGCATAATCAGATCAGCATTTTAAACCAGCCTAGTGGTTGAGACTTTACAGAAGGGAAAGCACATGACTCTTGCAGGGAAAAACATCTAACTTAAGAATTAATCATACTAATTAATTAGCATTATGAGATTCTAAATTTCTAATACGAATTACCCTGAAGTTTTTCATTGGCAGAAATTAAAGATAGAGGGAGAGAAAAAAAGGGAAAAAGGTTGCTTATCTTTTGACCCTTTCTCTAAGTGGCTAAGCATAATTTACAGACAAAAAGTGAGTTCTTTAGTTCTGTAAGGTCCGGTGTCATTAGATCGGTAGGTTAGCTTTTATAAGATCTTGATCTTATATTATATTCTTTAAGGAAAACAAGGACATTCATGTTAAGTGTAAAATTGTAAATAGGTAAATTCTAAAAATGAATTTTAATTTTATATTTCACTTGCAGTTTACTCTCTACACATTTTACAAGTTACAATTCAGAACGAGATATATGAAGATTAACTTTATAATTTTGTGAACACATGAATCCCTTTTTTAAAATTTGCTTTACTGATTCAAACTGAAATGACTTTACTTTAGAGAGGCAAAATCCAAAGAGAAATATAAAATATATGAATTGGTAGCTATATTTATTTTGTTTTTTAATTTTTTTCAAGTATTTCTCAACTTCTTACAAAGAAATTTTAATTATTTTAATATAATACCGTTGTCATAATGGCCTCGCTATTCCTACTTATTTTAATGTGAATTTTAAAATGTTAAGAAGTACATACCTTATTTTTGACAGAGAAGAAGTACATAAGTTAATGCTTAGTACATATACATCAAGACCTTTATATTTCAAGAAAGAAGTGAAATTCCTAAGAAAATACTAAAATATCAAAACTATAATAAGAATAGTAGAATGCAACTCGAAATAGTTTCTTTTTCCTTTTTTTTTTGATGAAAAATAATATGTTTATATAATCAATTAGATGTTTGGGACTTCAATTGAAATTTAGTCAATTATTTTTAAAATAAACTGTTTTTGTGAAGACGAAAATATATATGTAAATGATTATTCTTCAACATTATTTTCCTTTCAACTTTATTTATATATTTTTTCTTATGTAAAATTATTTTTTGTTGCATATAAAAAACTTAAATGCTTAAAAACTATTCTGGTTGTAATTATTTGAAAAAACAATTCTGATTGTAATTAGTTTATTATAGTAATAATCAATTGTACATAAAATTATTTACTAAAATAAATTAATTTTGTCCCAAACACACCAGAATATCAAGAATTTCATCTAGATTATCACTGTGTATTAAAAAATAATTACCCTTAAAAACTACTCAATTACTTAGTCATTTAATCCACTATATACATATATAGCAATCCAACTTTAATATTTTCTGTTTTAGATCACTCTCATTTTCGGTAATAATTTTCAAATATTTATCACCTTTTGTGCCAGTCTATGATAACAATAAATTAACATAAAAGACTTCACTTGCCGGCTAAACTCAGGAATCAAATTTAGAAGATATATTAAAAAAGTGCGTTTGCTGATCTCCACTAATCTGAAAAAGCACGCAGACAAAAAAGCACGTTTTATGGAATAAAAATAATAATAAACTTATATAATCGAGGAAGCAATGATCATGACCAACATTCATCTTCGATTCTTTAAATTTTTAATTTGATTTATAAATTAATATTATATGATGAGACGACGGTGATTACAGTATTTAAGCACGTCAGTGTTTACAAAATTTGGTTAGGGAAATACTTGTACAAAACTTTACTCTTAAGAAATATTGATAAAAAAAAAAACAATAGAAGAAATGAACATGAGTTATATTAAGCTTATGAAAAGAATTAATATTTTTTAATATGATAAATTAAAATTAGAATTACTATTAAAAGCGTTCAATTTAATGTTGATAGTGTTATGAGTAGAGTTATTTTAAAAATAAATACTTTCATAAGAAAGAAAAATGAAAAATTGAATCTTCCTGAATCAAAATTACTAACCGTGTTTTTTGTTTCTATGGATACATTCTTTACGCTTACGCATTATAAACGAAAATACGAAAAACGAAACTAAAAACACGAAAGAAAAACAAGGAAAATCTTAAATTAAAAATTTTCTTCGATGAAGCAAGCAATATGTGAAGAAAATTCTGTATATTGATTACGACAACTATCCATGTAAACAATAATGAGATATTTACAGTATTATCAAATTATATCTAAAGTTTACGTATTTTTATATAATTATATTGCAAATATATATGATATTATGATAAATAAAATAAATTAATAAATTATTAATGTATATTTTATATTAAAGAAAAAATAAAATAAAGTAAAAATAAAATAAATAATTATTTAATATTTCACTAATAGATATGTTTTATAATATATAAGTAAAATAAGAAATGTTTAATTAGTTTATTTAATACATTTTTATTTATTAAAATTTATAATAAACTTTTATTTTGATGTTAAAGTTATTTTAACTATAGTTTATATCAAATTATCTAAAAAATGTTTTACAAATTACTTTCTAAATATATTAATATAAAAAAGTTATTTTATTACACCAATCAAATCCATTTCACACTTTCATTTAATTTTTTATTCTCTTTCCTCTTCGTCTAAAATACTTGACTTTCTAATTTCTTTTTCATTTTACTCTGTGTCTCTCTTCCAAATAAAGCAACAAAAGCAAGAATGTCCTACCATTTACCCTTTTTTATATATATACATTTCACAATAACAACACAGCATGACAGTGAGAAAGGTTCTTTGGAGAAAGCAAAATTGAAAAATAAAAATAAAATAAAAATTAGTTGTAATAATGTAATGATAGCTTTCTTTGTCCTTTTTTTTTTTCTTCTTGTTCTTCTCCTTCTCCTTCAATCTTCCCCTTTTCTCTTCTTTTGGTGCCGCCCCACACTCTCTTTGTCAAACCATCAAATACACATAGCCAATACATAACACACACGTTCAGCTGCTTATAGCTCCTGTTGCCAATGTTCTGCCCCATAGAGTAAACAAAAGAAGGAGCATTGAAAAGCAAAGGATTCTCAATTACCCTTTGTTTTCTTTTGTTTCCACAATAATATCAGGTGAGTCATTTATCTCAAATATTTATTTTTTTCCATACCCTTTTCCTCCTTTATTTGGTTACGTTATGCTGTGATCACCCCATAATTTTTCCTGAATTTCTGGGGTTTTCAGGCTTGGATTTATCTGTGTGATTGTTTTGATTCATGCTGAGGTAAGTTTAAGTTTGAATTATGATAAATTTCCAATTTTTTTTTTCCTTTTTTGAGGGAACTGGTGTTTGTGGGTCATTGGATCTTATTTGGGTACCTTTTTTGTTTGTTCATGCTTGATCAATCAAAACAGGTTTTAATTAGGGGGAGAGTTGTCAAAGGAGAGAAACAGAGAGGGGAAGATGGGATCAGAAATTGGAATCAAAATAAGGAAAGTTGTTGTAATTTCAATCAGAGGTGGTTTCAGATCAGCTTGCAACCATCCATTCCTTTTGGGGTTTTTCTGTTTCTTGCTTTTGTTGTACAGATCTTTTCCTTTTCTGTTTTCTGTTTTGGTCTCTGCATCTCCTGTTTTGGTCTGCACTGCTATTCTGCTTGGGACGCTTCTCAGTTTTGGGCAGCCAAATGTGCCTGAAGTTGAAAAGGAAGAGAAAGTTACTCATGGCTTTTCATCCTTCCAAGCTGGGTTTTCGGAAGGGGACACTGTTTTTTCTGACAGAGATGAGAGCTACTTTGTGAAGGGGTATTCAGAAAATAAGAGTGATGTGGAAGAGAGGGGCATTGCGGAAGCAAGTTTGGTTACTGAGAGGGATAATAGGACAGAAGAAGATCAAGACTTGCGTTCTGAATTGCCCCCAGATGATGAAAACTTGCTGGACATTCAGCCTGAAAAGCAAAAATCAGAGGAAGGGGAAAGGGAACTTCACAGTTTTGAGTTGGGAAAGAATAAGGAAATTCATGACGAGAACCTGACTTCTGAAGCTGTTTCAAGTGATGATGAAGCTATTGAGAAGCAATATGTCTTGGTTCAGAAAATGGATGATGATATTCTTGAATTTGAAAATGAGAAACCTCTGAGAGATCAAGTGGACTTTTCTGCTAGCTCATCTTGGAAAGAGGTGGAAAATAATGAGGATGATGATGATAATGTCTCAGTGGAGTCAGGGTCTGATGGGGCTGAGAGCTCTTCACCAGATGCTTCCATGGCTGACATCATTCCAATGCTTGATGAACTCCACCCACTACTAGACCTAGATGCTCCACAACCAGCTCATATGTCCCGTGGTGGTTCTGATGCTGCATCTGAGAAGTCTCAGAATAGTGATGATGACAGTGTCGAATCAGATGATGATAGTGAAAACCCCGGTGATGCAGAAGATGATGGCATTGATGAACGCGATGATGAAGAGGAAGAAGAGGCTACAGGTGGCAAAGAGGATGAAAGTAAATCTGCTATTAAATGGACTGAGGACGACCAGAAGAATCTCATGGATCTGGGAAATTTAGAGCTGGAAAGGAATACACGGTTAGAGAATCTTATTGCCAGGAGAAGAGCAAGGAGATTGGTGTCTGAGAAGAATCTAATAGACTTAGACTTTGCTGATATACCCAGTAATGTTGCACCTATTGCTACGACCAGACGTAATCCATTTGATTTCCCTGATGACTCCTTTGCTTCCATGGGATTACCACCCATTCCTGGATCTGCTCCTTCTATTCTACAGCCTAGACGAAACCCTTTTGATATTCCCTACGACCCAAATGAAGAAAAACCCGATCTTAAGGGTGACAGTTTTCAACAAGAGTTTACAGTGTTTCATCAAAAAGATCCCCTTTTTCGGCGGCATGAAAGTTTCAGCATGGGAACTTCAGTACTGGGGTTATCCAGGCAAGAGAGGTATGATTGGAAACCTGTCTTTGTTTCTGAAAGGGTGGCTTCGGAGGGAACAAGCTATTCTTCATTTCACAGGCAATCAAGTGAAGTAAGTGATTCAAAGTTGAGCTCTGTTCCAGATACTGAATCTGTGAGTTCAATTGATCAAGATGATAGGAAATTCAGTGAGCAGGACTTGTCTCAAGAAACTGAATTGGTATCTAACGTGGATCATGCCTCTGATGCTGTTGAACATGGAAGCCAAACCTCTGAAGAAAATGATTCTGTGGAGATTATACAAGTTGAGGAGAGCAATGTTCGCCATGATGAAGTTGAGATAGTGCTGGGTGGGGTGGAAAATCCTTCTGAGATGGTATTTTATCCTGAAACAGGAGAGGTTGAAATCCATGAACAATTTAATGCAGGGGAAACACATTTGAGAAGAGAATCAAGTGACGAGGAGACTGGCAGCCACAGCAGCAGATCAAGCCATTCTTCACTATCAGAAGTAATTGACAGCATACCAGACGAGAAAATAGAGAGTTTGCAAGAAGGAGAGGATCGTGTCTCTGAAACTGGAATTTCAACACAAGCTTCAGTGCAGGAATCAAACTTGCAGCATGTTAGTAGTAGTGAAGTGGAAGATAATCACCATGTAGACCCTGTTTATGATTCTAGTCCCCTGGCTTCTGAAACACTCCAATCATTTCCTTCACTATCTTCCCACGATTCTGCTTTGGAGTTTTCCGAGAGGGCAATGCCTCCTGCTTCAGTAGAAACTGCTAAGGTGACAGATAAGGAGTTGGATGTGCATGATCACACACACGAAAGTAATACTTCTGATCATGATAAAACACAAGCAGCCTCTTCTGAACTTCACGTGGAAGCCCAAAATGAATTGCGATCTGAGAAATCTGAAGATGTGTATAATGTTGCGGCGGATGAGTTATCTGCAGCTAATGGATCTACAGTGGCTGAGCCTCAGGTTATCAATGTTTCTGTGGATTCAAATTTCTCTTCAGATATGGGATCAACTTCGGATGTGATTAATTCAGGCTTAGTTCAGGGTCAGGATCTAGCCGACAACCTACATGCTGATTCTGAAATTCTTCACCAAGACAATATAAATTCTGTAGATTCAGATTCTGAAAAGTCACATCAATCAGATACTGAATCTCTGGAGGAACGTGCACTGCCCAACGAACTAACAAGATTTTACAGTGCAAATGTGTCTACGTTAGTCCAAGATGCAGATGAAATGGATTCTGTGGCTTCTGATACCCATCATGTATCTTCTGATGGTTCCTTTATGCCTGCCCAACAGGATTTGCAACTTCCAGCGGCGGCAGGGCCAGCACCTGTCGATCATCCTAGTCCTCCTTCTGAAGAAAGTGAACATACAGAGAAAATTTCATCAAATAACGATGGCATATGTCAGATTCAGCAGGATAAAGCCTTGTCAAGTTCGGTGCAGCAAGGTGAAGCCGATATCACTTCTGACAGTCAACATGAAAGTGATGAGAAGCCTCCCTCTAACATGGAGAATCGTCTGTCAAGCTCTGATAAATCAGTGGTTGCACAATCTTTGAGTGATCGTGATGAAAGTCAGGTAAGTCACATGACAATGTGTGCCTCCATTAATCTAAATAATTTATCTGCCAAACTTCTTTTGCTTTAAGGGTCCATTTATTCATCAAGGAAAATTATTTGATGATGTCCTAAAAGGAAATAGTGGTATTGTTTGATTTTAATTTTTAAGACATGCTATTGATAATATTATCATGCTTACGAAATCCATATGGGATCTGGAATTGTATTTATCTCTACTTGCCATTAAATCGGGCAGTAACAGTTTACTTCCGATAACATCTGCATCCCAAAGAAACACATTTTTTTATATTGCAGATTCTCCATTTTGTGGGGAGAAAAAGATCTTATCTTCTTAATATATATTCAGAACCTACACTTTGCATTGATGCCCTATCACGACTTTGGTAGGATATAAAGAAGCAGTTACTTTTAACCCAAATGGGTAACATATATAAAAAAAAGACCTGTTATATTTTTTACATTTCAATTAATTTGATGTGCATGTCCTCTGCAGAAAAAAAGTTATAAAGTATTGTTCCTTCTTAATAAATCTAAGAAAATTAATCGTATTAATTGATGTTTTGCCTTTTATTACCCCATTGAGATATTGAATATGGTTGAGTTAGCTCTTTTTTTTTTTTTTTCATTCAAATTTAAAGAATGGACAATTGAATATCCTTCAAATAAGTAAATAGATCCCAAACATATAAAATGCAATTACCGTTCAATTTTCCTTTTCTTTGATACCCAGAAGTCAGAAGGAGAACAGGAAATTTTTTTTTTGCTCTGAATTTCATTGGTTTTGAGCATGAATCCATATTAACCTGTGGCTTTTCAGTTTTCCTAATCTTTTCTGTTGCATTATCTAGAAAAACTCAGTTCCCACTTCCAAACTGAGACTGCTAATCCTTGCATGCCAAGATATTGTTACTTTTATTTGGATAGCTTGGCATATCGGATAGGTTGTTCTGTTAATTTGTTAGGGATGAGTTTTTAGTTTCTGCTCTGCCAAACAGAAGAAAAGCACTTGTATAGGAATTTCCTAGAATGATGACGCATGCAAATTGATGTCAAATGCATAGGATGGTTAGTAAGAATATACATGTGAAGTTCAGTTTCATTGTACAAGTGATAGAATATTTTCTTTCCAAGTCGTAATTGTTTGAATTATGTATTATTTGACTATCTCTGCAAACCCGATTGATGTACGTGAATAACTTGTTCTGTCCTTTTGACCTGTTTTTATCTGAAGCTCATACCAGCTGTGCTGGCATTGGGTTTGTTCCATAAAAAGTGTGGTTATGGATTAAGACTCTAGATTAGCTGAGTAAACTGATCATAATTTCTTTAACATTCTGCAGAATTCTGATGCTATCCAGGTTGAATCAGTACAGAGCTTTGGCAGATCCAATGATGAAACTGGAGAGTTGCATGATGCGACGGACAAATTTCAACCAAGCTTTTCTTCTGTGACCTCAGAAATTTCTCAGAGCCCTGAATTCGAGGCACCCTCTGGTGAAGTGGATGTGGAAGTTGATAGGCATGGGGCAGTTGAAAATGAAGCCGAAGTGCTAGAAACTGCACTTGCTTCAGAAGAGAGCATGTCTCAGGTTACTGAAGAAAATAGCAATGAATTTGATGATATGAAGGAAATTGACGAAGAATTCTTGTCAGAATTGGACACTGTTGGAGACTTTAGTGTCAATGATGCTGGTGTATCATTTCATACTGACATTGAACATGAGGAAACTAGAGATTCTCAAGTTTCTTCACTCCCTAAGGATGTAAAGATAGAAGAGGTTGAACAGGGCATCCCAGTCCTTGAAGCAAGATCACTTGAAGATGTTAACATGGCTTTCAAGCAACTTCAAGAAGGAGTGGATGTTAAAGAAGTTATGCTTCCAAGTACTATTAAGGATCAGCATGCTAGTGAAGAATCTAAAGATCATCTGGAAGCTAATTCAGACCTTCAGGTTGTTGAAGCCAGATCTCTGGAAGATATTAACAATGCTTTGAAGCAAGCCTCTGAAGGTAATAAAGGGGAGCTTACAAATTCCTTGGATATGAAAGCCACTTTAGTCGAAGTTGAAGAAAATAAAGTTGGCTCATCAAAGGTGAATGAAAATGAATTATTGGATGTAGCATCCAGTTCTGAAGAAACGAGCAGAACTGTGGCAGATAAATCAGAGAATGTACCCAACAGCGGCTCCAGTGACAAGGCAAAAAAATCTCACAGTAGGAAATCTTCTTCCAGTTCCAGCTCAAGCTCGAGCTCGAGCGATTCTGATTGATGTGGTTTTGAGCACTGAAGAAAGAATTGTGAGTTTCTCATTTATGTTGTTTTATTTATTTTTCCTTCAGTGGTGGGAATTTAGCCAATCAACTCTTGGCTAATGGTAGTCAGGTCAGGTTTCGTAAATTTTGTTGGATTGGTTTCTTCAAGAATGAGTTTTTGGTTTTATTTCTTGAAGCGTGCAGTTTTTTGTTCAATTTTATCCCGAGTGTGAGCAATTTGGCATATACAGGATGAGTGTTTATTTCCAACAGGTGCATATTGTGTAGTCCAAAAAAGAAGAAAAGAAAGAGAAATTGGATTATTGTACATTATACTTTATTGTAGAAATGGTGACTGGACTTTGTTTATTTGTATACATCAATCTGTGCTTCTGTTTTTCTTTTCCTTTTTTTATTTGCTACTTTTTTCCTCACCAATCTTTAGTCTTTTTGTTCCAAGAAAAATACAGTTGCATCATTAACATTTTACATCAATAATTATAATCTGTTTAGTTAATTGAGCACTGGAGAATGTAATTAAGGTTTTCAACTTTGACTTTCTGCCTCTAGTAAATAATGATGAGGATTCTGCCCATTTAGTTAGGCTCGTTGAATATGTATTAATATTAACTGTGTTGTTCTATTGAGTCCCAATTTCTGACTACTTATTGAATTAGCCTGCACTAAAAGGTAGCCGCCACTTTGGATTGATGCCTCTTTAAAGTGTATTTTTACTGATTTTTTGGACCCCAAATGTTATAACCTGTAAAAGGTACAGTTTTAAAATGTTTTGGTATTTATAGTTGTTTTGATTTGTCAGCTTCAGTTACCTCGTTCTTTTGGGACATTATAATAATTTTATATACGTGGGCCATATCGTCTCCCACATTTTTCATGATTTTAAAAACAGTTAATACCATAAAAAATAATTAGACTAACAATTACCAAAATATGAAAGGTAAAAAAATCAGAAAAATAATAAAAAAAAAAGGTTACAAACAGAATCGCCATTAGGACCAGATTCTTGCCTAGTTTTCTGTATAGTGCGGTGTGGCCTTTAGGCGAGAACAAAGGTTTAGCAACAGATTGCCAGGACGCTTAGGGAACCATTTTTGGACAAGATTGAAAATCGTTTCTGATTGCATTCATAAATCGGACCGGTTTGCTGCTGTTTTAGAATTTATAAAAATATTTAATACTCCGAAAGTTATAATTTACGCTTTACTCTTAAATTTCAATGTCATGAAAAGTAGGGGGTAATACACTTTAAGATATTTTTATATTTATTGCATTGCCACGATAAATAGAAACGAGAAAGCGTCGGATGCACAACCTCACATGCAAATTTTTATGTGTTTATAGAATCAGAGGGCAAAAATCAGTCATAGAATCCAATATATTCCAGAAGGTAAATGCCATTACAACATATGAGATATTTCTCCTAATAACATTACCAAGTATTATGACTAAGGAACTACGGCGTTGATTTCAGAAAAGACCAACTACAGCTTTTGTTTCTTGTTTGGTGGCCCGGAAGAAGTCTCAACCTGCAAACACATTCGGAAATTGCACATTTAAATATAATGCCAGAGGCTTTTGTCTGGAAAGCTACTGCTTCATGAAATTTTCCTAGGGCTTAATTTTTTTTCTCCACATTCATTCAAATATAATATAAATTTTAGTCTGATAATATTTTTCTATGATCATCCCTTTAATGTCCGATTCTTGTGTTTTTTTGTCCATCTATCTTACTGTGATAGAAACACTTGTGTGCATGTGAGGCGAAGCTAAGTAAGCATTTTTGCGAAGAAAATTAACCATTTAGGATAAAAGAGGATTTAGACATTACAAAGATCGTGAACAAAAATTAAAATGCCACTACCGAAAGCAAAAATCATTATATTTGTAAGGATGAAAAAGATATTTATGTTTTTTTCCTAAACTTCTCTCCCAGCATATAATGTTATAATTCACTGAAAAATAAACCATAAGAATATGAACAATTCAACGGGGACCTAAATTTCTGCCAACTTCAAAGTATAACATTCATCATAGATATGAGAAAAAATTCTTACAGTACTCAGTTGTTCCCTGATGTATGTCATGGATCTCAGCATAGCTTCAAGAGTGTCCCTTGTGAGATGAAACTTCACCTCTGTTTCACCTGACGGAGACTTACTGTAATCATGCAGCTACAAACGAAAGCAGATATCACAAGGAAATCCTTAGTAGTATCACAATGGTACATTACAACAACAAGCAAAAAAGGACATTGCAAGTACATTTTATCACCTTAAAATATCCAACCGTGTTAACAAAATTTTAGTGAATCCTTCTAAAAGCAGATTTTGATTCATAATAACCACGCATAATACATAACTCTCCCTATTACCTTGAGGCTGATTATAGCCACTCTATCTGCAGACGATGATCCGCGGTTCTCCATGGTCCACGTCATTGATTTGAGGCAAGGAAGGCTTTCCTAACATGTTATTGTATAATTTTTTTATAATAACAAACAAATTAAATTCAATAAATATAGCCAAAAGAAGAGTGGAGGTAGGAGGAATATACCATGTGCTACTTGCAAGGATATTTATCTTTGCCAGTAAGAGACTCAACTCAAATATGATAAGAAAGAAAACGGATTTGACTCTTCAAAGTAGTAAGAGACTCAACTCAAATAAGATAACAAAGAAAATGGATTTGACTCTTCAAAGTGAGTAGTCTTAAAGTAAACAATCACTATAACTAATCAGAAAAAAAGCAGCTAATATTTCAATGCATGCATACTTTATTATTTATGTACGCACACAATCACCCAATCTTCTCGTCAATTATCAAAATTATTCATTTCAATGAGTTACTCACGGAAGTTCAAAAGTAAATGATTTAGGTTGATAACAAGAAAATGAACAATGAATATCATGTATATAACAAATATCAAATCATAAATTAATCCCTGATTATTTTCACCAGTACTGATATAGCTCAGTTCACACTAGGCCATTAGGAACAAAAATCAATGGACTACTTTTCCTCACATTCACAAAGCAAGCACATTAAAATCGTTGAATAAAGATCAAATCAAACCATTCATATTCGAAATGTGCATTTCAGTTCCAATTTATCGATATAAACATGAGTTCATCTAATGAAAACGCATACATCTATCTTTTGTAAAAACCTAAACCATCCAACAAAAATCAGACGTTTCACGTTCTATTTCTATAGATCAGACTTAAAACACGCATTCGAATTCTGTATCATCAATTTTTATTCAAAGGTAACGGAAGCAATCGCTACAGGATTTCAAAAGAAGTAACCACACTGAATACGGTTCCTTGAAGCAGTACCTACCAAGTCATCACAGGGAGCAACGGCATCACACTGGAAGCAGGGCGACGTCGTTTCGGAATCGGCCGGATTGAGCGGGTCAGCAGAAGCGGGGAGATGGCGCGGCCAGAGCAGAGAAGGAGCAACGTTGGGCGTTCCCTTGAATTGCGGCGAGGCGTCCTCCTTCCATCGATGACTGTTTTTCCGCAACGAGGAGAGGAGATTGGTTCGGAGGGGGAGCGGAAGGTCGGGGGGAAAGAGCTTCAGGAGGTCGTTGTGGTGGAGGTTGTAGCGCGCGCATTTTCCGAGGAGGGAGCGGAGGCACGCCAAGACCTGCGAGATAGGTGAGGTGACGGTGGAAAAGAGGGAATAGGGGGTGAAATTGGTGGGGTGAGAGAGTTACTTACGGGGTCGAGTTGAGAGAGGGAAGAGAGGCGGAGGAGGGATTGGAAGCGGGACTTGTCGGAGAGGGGAAGACCGGTGTGGCGCGTGGACCAGAGCGTGCAGAGGATGCGGTTCAGTGATTCTTCTGATTCTATGTGCGATAGCTTGTGAAGTTCATCCAGCACTTCACTCTCCTCCATTTTTTCAAATGATGAAAGCTTTCAAAATCGAGTGAGACAATTATCTTCCATGACTCAAGTAGATTTTATTTGTATTAATTAAGTCTCTTAACTTTTTCTTATACTTACGTTCTCATACTTTTATTTAAATTTTCGTTTAGCAATTTTTTAAATTTTTTCAAAGAACATGCAGAATTTTTCTTTAATAATATACATTTACCTGTTAAACAGTTTAACAATTTAGTACCATTTGTTAGAATATTAAAAAAATATTTATATTAATGATAATTTTATATTATTATCTTGAATGAAAAAATATTATGAGAAAATTTTAGTAATAGTTTTAAAATGTCATATCTTTATTTCAAAAAAAGTTACTCATAATCATTTTTAGTATTACTTTTATTAAGAAACTTTCCTAACATTTTTAAAATGTTATCGTTTTAGTAAATAAATGTTAAAAAATATATATAGTGGTTATTTAATTCAATCTAGGTTCACATGAGTTTTAGCGTAGTTTAATTAAAACGAATAATTAGTTTTTAGTTCCTTTTTTCGAAAGGGAAAGTACTTAATCTAACATAATTAGAATTGATACAACAACTGCTTAGGATCTTTTACAGAAGAGTACATATAAGTCCTATGTAAGGTAGACCTGCCACTAAGACATTTGTGAACATTGGAGTAGATAGTCTGTAAGCCAGGAGATTTTATTTATTTCTTGACAATAGATGAACTATAAGAAATGAAAACCAAATTGTGATGTGAGAACTTGATTTGTTGTATTTGCCTAGAGAAAAATAATTGAACCTTTTGAGAAGTTATATGTTTCTATTACACTTGTACAAGAGCAACTACTATGCAAATGTCTTGTTCTAAATTTTATTATGCTTGTGTTGAGTTGTGAGGACACCTACTTAATTAGTTAGTCTCATGGATTAATTAGAAGACATGAATGAGTCAATTGCACATATATTTTTGTGTCGGTCTCATGAAACTATAGGATGTTTGTAATTAAATATTTTTATTCCTATTCATAGGTGGTAAATGTATGATAATCAATATTTTAATTCAATCTATTCATCATTCTCATTCAATTTCAATATCAATTTTACTTTTAATTTGTTTCAATTTTATTTCTATTTTATTATTTATTAATTTCATCCTAATGGTGTTATTGATTCATATGGCCAACCCCATGTACTTGGTAGGATAAGATTGATTATTGATTGTTAGCTAAAATAGATCTAAATTGTTTTAAATCGGACTAGCTAATCAGAAAGATAGACATTAAAAAGGTGATTAAATCATAAAGTGTCGTGTCAACAAGTAATTTAAAGAAATCAAATAAAGAATATCTTATATTTACTTATTTACATATTATAATTGAGATGTTATCTTTTTTTTCTACGATTATTGTTCTCTTTAAATAGTTTAAATATAAAACTTTTTATTGTTACACAAAAAATATTATATGTGTATGTACGCGTGTGTGTATTTATGTACGTATTTATATATGTATGTACGTATGGAAGGAAAAAGAAAAAGGTCCAAATGGTTGTGCTACAGGTAATAAACGAAAAAAGATTTCTGCAAAGGTTTTAAGGTATTTTCCTTTGAAGTCACGCTTACTAAGGATGTTTATGTCTTCTAAAATAGTTGAGCATGTGTAATGACATGCATCGGGAAGTACAAATGAAGGCATCTTAAGGAACCCAAGAAACTTTGAAGCATGGAAGACATTTGTCGCGGGAAGCCTAACTCTGTTCAAGAATCTAATCGGACACTCTTGATGTACCCAACGCTAAGAAATCTTGGAGTGTCTTCTGATTGTGAATGATAATGTGTGAAATCACAAATCTAAAGAGAAGGTAGGAAACTTTAGAGGAATTGTTTGAGAGATGGAATGAAACTATGTATCTTCTTAAAGAAAGAGAGAAAGAGAGTTGGTAGTTTATATAAACAGAATTTCTTCTTAGAAATAATTAGTGGTTTTTATTAGAATAAAACAGAATATCTTTTAGAGAAAGAGAGAATTGGTGATTTTTATAAAAATAAAATCTAAATAACTAATTTTTATTTACTTAAACAACTCTTCTGTTAAAAAAATAGGTGTTATTTTAGTTTTTATTTCATAGCTATTTTCTAGGGTATTACACTTAACAAAAATGTTAACACATTTTAATATATTAATTTGCAACCACAATACAAAATTAATTACAACTAAAAAAATTATTATAATATAATACAGTATTAATTACTACTATAAAAATTATTATTATATAATAAAGTATGACGTAAAATGAGAAGCAATGTTAAGCATACTAATTAATTGTAAAATTTATCACTCAATTTTTATTTTGATTAGAAAGTTATTTTTTAGCTGTAATTTTTCTAGCAAAAAATGAACTAGCATTATTGGGAAATGTTAATGTTAGCAAATACATAGATATTTTTGAATAGAAAATATTTCATTATTTCTATATAGATTAACTTGTGGATTGGAGTATATGGGATACCAATAATAAAATATATTGACCGTATACATTTGTACAAAAAGGGCCTTATTGGTATTTAGTCACTATAGTGAAAAGCTATTGATGTGAAGCACAATTTAGATTAAAGAAATTCATTAGATAAGCCCCAATCAAATAAAATTCTTAATTAGCTCAAAGAAGAATTAAAAAAAAAAAAGGAACATGTAATTCACTTGATTAATTAGTCAAGTTTGTTTCATTTCAATTTAAGATAAAATTGTAAATACATACACATGTGTCGCGACCTAAATCACGATGGGACGGCGGTTCGAAAAAATTAATGAATTTTAAAAAAAATGGAGTCGTCACCAATAGTTTTTCAGGGAAAACTATGGAAAACCCGAAAAGAAATAATAAGGCGGGTCTGCGAAAATTGGACCGAAGGTCCGGGAGTCGGTTACGTGTGGGGAAGGTGCTAGCACCCCACAACGCCCGTCCTGGGACGGTACCTTTTAATTAAATAAGTAAAACGAGTGTATTTTCTTTAAGATGTTTATTTTTCCACAAAAATGAAAATAAAGGCAAACAAAATTTTTTTATTTTAGAAAGGGACAAGGTTTAACCTAGCTCCTACGTATCTCTATCGGGTAGAGAATCAGGGTTACGTAGTTCTTTGTTTTGAAAAGATTGTTTGTTTGAGAATTTGATATTTTTTAGAAAAAGTTTGTATTTATCACTATTTTTTGAAATTAAATCTCATTTTGGATATCGCTTGACGCATGTGGCCCTTTGATATTCCAAACGAAATTAAAATTCTTCGAATTAATTCTATATGACGCGTGCGGTCAATTAAGAAATTAATCGAAAGTCTTTATTCAAAGCGTCAATCTTTGCAAGAGCGAAAAAATCCTTTTTAAAAGACGTAGCCCAAAATTAAATCTTAATTCACTATTACTTTTAAGTAAAAAGAAATTATATTATTTTATGATTTTATTTATTTATTTATATTTTAAAAAAAACGTCAGGGGCAGTTTTGGAAACTGGCCATATGTGGGTGCAATTCCTAATTAGTGGAGGTGTAGGAGGTAAATCCAACTTAGCTACTGGCAGGGGTATTCTGGGAATTAACGGGTGTCATAGGTGCAGGCCTGGAATGCAGGGGGTGAAGGAAGCAAGCCCAACCCAGGTAAGAAGAAGGGTATTCCAGGGACTTAGGAGGGCTGGGGGTGTAGTCCTGGAATACAGGGGGTGCAGCAAGCACCCCCACTAATCCATTAGGTTAGTGACACATGCATGGTGCTGTGAGAGGCAGGGAAAGGTTCGGCTGATGCAGGCGGCGACTGGAGACAACGTCGGCACCGTCGACGGATGCAGCAGGAGGCGACGGCGACGCCACCGTCGGCGGTGGCGCACATGGAGGGGTTAGGGCTTGCATGGATTCAGCGTCGTTGCGTGACTGTTCCTGGCTGGCTGCTATGATGGTGTTCGCGGGCAGAAAGGAAGACGTGGTGAGGGAAAGGCATGGTGGGGGAAAAGCAAAGCAAGGCGGATGTTTGTGGCTGTCGGCTTGATAGACGAGGACCATAATGGAGGTGCTATGGCAGGTTTGGTGGTAGAGCGAGTGACAAGGGAGAGGTGGCAGCGTTTACGACTGTTGCTAGGTAGACTTGGAGGGCGTTGGTGAGGGCTGCATGATATCTGTTGTCGGAAGGTGTGCTGGGTGTGTTACGGATGGTTTGAGAGCGGCTTTGGTGATAGTTGGAGGTGTGAA
>Ga0209489_105999_pt1 | contig 20107 bp, 5 predicted proteins | sample SiratrowhiteBW_FD_187527 | JGI IMG/M metagenome (GOLD analysis project Ga0209489, IMG submission 187527) | Root nodule microbial communities of legume samples collected from California, USA - Siratro white BW (SPAdes) (version 2) | ecosystem: Host-associated > Plants > Roots > Nodule | place: USA...
TATATATATATATATATATATATATATATATATATATATATATATTATCTTATTTTATACATATTTATGTTTTTAATAATTAATTATCATTAAAATTAAGAATGGTTATAACTTATAATGATGTAAAATGATAATTCCCATTGTAGGGAGATAGGTATGGAGAAGAAAAGAGAATCTGTGATTGTGTGCGGCTTTATTGCAGACAGACAAAGTGTCCAATCACACACACATGTGTGGCCCTTGATTAAAGATCATTTTGGGATATTTCAAATGTTCCACAAACCCAAACAATCCTAGCCGTTCGTGTCACTCAGAGGGGAAGCCTCCTCCACCCTTTGATCCTGAAGTGACTCAACCATCCACTCATCAGACGTTTGGATTGGTTCAGAGACAATGATTGGTTCCACGTTAATTTAACTCTTTCTTTTATCTTTTACTTTTTCTTTCATGTCATACCCAATATTTAAATATATTTATCTCATTCAAAATATCTGTCGGTTTATTTAAATTATTTATTTTATTAATATCACACTCTGGTTTTTTAAACCCTGTATTTAGGAGAATTTGCAGGGATAGTCCAAATATTTTGGACTATAGTGCTTCAGACAGAAAAGTAACTTAAAGCAACCAATTTAAAAAATCATTTAATTAGGTATAATTTAATTACATTGAAGCTAACTTAACAAATGAAAAAGTTAATATTTTTTTTACATTGATTAATTTTCCTTTTTTTGGATTACTATTTAGATTCGTGAACTAATTCGTTTATTCGTATATTTTTGGAAGTTAAATAAAAACTTAAAAGAGATCCTTTAATACGTAATTTCAACTTATTTTATCCGTTGGAAATATAAGTTTCCCAAATCAAACTTTAAATGAGATGAACTTGTCAATTTATCTGCTACTTATATATACATATAGTTATTATGATAAAAATCAATCAAATAGTACTTTATGATGTTGAAAATTATTTTACATGTATAATTTCAAAGCTAAAGGACTTTCTTGAGTTTTTATATTGAAAATAGTTTCTATGAATTTCTTTAAAGATTCAAAGTAATTTTTATCTTGCATTTAAAGACATTCTTGCTTCTGTTCTTTATTCTTGAGTTTCTTTTAATACAATTATTCTAACTATTAATTTACCTTTACCATTGTGAACGTGGGTAAACCTTTTAAAGTAAATTACTTTTGTATTATGATTATGAGTTTATTGTACTATATTTAAAAGAAAATTAAATTCAAAGCAATTAAATTAATTTCAATCTTACTTTTTTATTCGAATTATATCAATTGAATGATAATTTATTCATTAGTTTAATGAGTCATATGTTTACCAAAAATCCTTTTTGTTTGAAAATGATTTAAAGTATTTAAGAATTTTTTTTATTTATGTAATCTGTTGTGATGTAGTACTCTACACTTTTATTTCATTTAGAATTTTTATTTTATTTTTTTATAAACTTAATTTAGAGTATAAAACTTTCATCAATCAAAATTTTATTTTATTTAGCTAATTTTATAAGTTAAGTTATTAGAGTTTATTCTAACAATACTTGTTAGACCTATCGTATCATTTACTATTGATCACTATTGAACCACCTATAAATATATAGTTTACACATAAGGTGTTCGCACCTTAGTGTAAGGAGGTGTGCTAAAAATCACACCTCAACTAGATATAAAATCAATTTATAGTATATAAGTGGGGGCAATCCGCATTCTAAAAACCGATTTTATAGAATAAATTATGCTTAAACTCATTTTTTTAATATTGTATCAAAGTCATTCAGAATCTATCTTTGTCAAGATTTACAAAATTATCTCAATTTTCATGTTCAATATTCTTGATGTGAACACACAATGTTCTCAACGTGAAATGATATATTAGAGATGTCACATTTTTTAAAAATAAAACTAATTTATAATATAAAAATATAGATAAACTTCTTGTTTATTAAGCTAATTTTGTAAGATTGAATTATATTTAAATTTTACTACCTTAATAATAATAAAATTCACTTTATTGATTTGATTTATTAGATTTGTAAATCATGAATTCAATACTAGCTTCCTACCTTTCGTTTGTTCGATTTGATTTAAATTGAACCTAATTAAATTAAAAATTTAAATTAATTTAAATTATCAGATATAAACCCTCCTTACTGTTTAAGAAAGTTTATGTATGTAAAAGTTTTAAAATATCATCTATATAGATTTATTTCATAATTTGGATTTATGAAGTGAGGATCGTGTGCATTTATATGAATTATTAATTGTAAGAACATGAAATTACAAGAATGAGGTAAAATTGTGATGTTAAATTCTTTTTAAAAAATGTATACTAATTTGTGAATATTTCATTTGAAAATTACATCTAACAAAGATTTTTAAAGTAAAGTATATGAACGACTTAATATGAAAATTTATTTTATAAAGCATTAATTTTAGTTATGGCTAAACGTGAGACTTGTATTTTTTCTTTTTTTTTTCATATTGCATTAGATAGGGAAAATGCATATAACTCGGCTAAAAACTTATATTCCATTAGTATGAATATAAGATATTGTTTTAAAATTTTCTTATCTCTTTTAAAGATTTTTTCTAGTTCTCTCTTCCATTAAAATATTTTTTTTACTAAATCTCTTAATTATTAAATGTTATTGTATTCTCATGGCTGAAATGATCTCGAAAATATGATAATATTAAGATTTCAATATGATAATAGGGAATATTTAATTTTTAACATTATAATTTAGTTTTTAACATTATAATTTGGTCCTTAACCATGCATTAATGTAATTAAGGCTCATATAGTTAAAAGTTTCTTCAAATGTAATAAATTTAAAGTAGGTTTATTAATTACTTATTTATTACAATCTTAAATGATTTAACTATCGGGATATTTTGATTTTTATACAAGGAGAAAAGTGGTTTTTATATGTATATTTATCTTTATAATAACATTTAGCACCAATTGTGAAATCAAATTGAATTCTCTAGAATTTACATATTATCGATGAGGATATGACAAATGGAGAATGCCAATAATCACCTAAAATACGATAAAATCATGTAAATAAAGCTATTATATTAGCAAATCTTAAAAAGAAGTTGGCTGACCTAAAGAAAAGAAACAAAAAAAAAATAGAAGTCTTAAGATAAGAAAATGTTCACATTATAAAGAAGATAGAATAAAATCAAGACACTCCTCGTATCCTCCAAATATAATTAAAACATGTCTAAAATGTCAATTTTCTCTCAATCAATTCAATAAATTAAGGTCGAGAACGATCAAAACAATCGATATATATTCATCACACATCTGCCCACACCTGAACCATAAGAGGATCTCAAAAACATTCCTTCAACAAAGAAATCATAGAGATATTTATCACTTAATCAATGACAGATCCCACAAAAATTGACATCCAACCAACTCTTACCTAATTGTAACTTCACAATCTAAGACTCTTTAAAGATTATATCTTTCCAAACTTAAAAACAAATATACTTCAAAAAAAATTGAAATGATATCAACAATACAACAATAGTTAAAATCTCAACATAATAACAAAATAATATTAAACATCATTAAATGTCTAATATTATAAATTGGTCACTACTCACTAAGTAAAATAATAAGAACACATAACAAATACCCAAATAAAGACTCATTAATACAACTAAAAATACAATAAATTTAAAGTATATATTATTTAGTAATTACTCTTTATTTTAACATCTATTTTGAAATATAACTCAGAAAACCATTTAAGAATAATGTAAGAAAACTATCTTAAGAGAAAAATAATTTCTATGAATATCTTAGTGATTAATGATATTATAGATATTAGAGAACTAAAGAACAATAACTTTAAAAATAAAATGTTATTGTAATTCCTTAACTTAAATACAATAATATTATCGACATGGTATGTAACTGTCTTAACAATATACTATAACATTAATCATACTAGATATTTCATTTAAGTTTTGTTTTCATATATAAACAAATTAGTTATATCTGCTCTGTGTTTAGATATAGTATGTTAACAACTAGAATATTAAACTTTTGGATTACTTAGAATATTTGAGACGCATATGATTAGATTATAGATGAAAAAGAATGATTGGAGTAATTATTGAGACCCACAGAAAACTGATGTGGGTCATAGTGTTGTCAGCTTTATTTTTGAATGCTTCTTCTTGACTTAGAATTAAGCAATTAGTAGAGTAATATAAAATTGATAAAAAATGGTATGAAAAAGAAGTTAGACAGTAACATGTCGGTGGTATGAAAGTCACTTGGCACAGCCCCATTAAAAATGTTAATGTCACTTTGCAAGTTGCAATTTCCCACTTGTCTTAGATTCCTCATGCCATGCCATGCCATCACTGCAATATGAGGAAGTGAACAATGAAAAGTCTTGTCTGCAATGAGGACAACTCAACACTCAACAATAACCCTTTTAGCTACAATTCCACCATTAATTAATGCTCTTCCTAAGGTCAAAACTAGAACTATAACAAAGGCTATATATATATATATATACACTTCTATTGCAAACAAATAATTAATTTAATTAATACCATATAAAGTTGAAAAACTCTATCATTTTGATTTTTAAATAAATTTGGGAAACCTTTTATTGTGATTTTTTTTTTTAATTTTACAAAACATTCATCTAAAAAATATCTATTCATAAATCTTTTGACGAGTGTTGAGCACGGTGAATTAATAATCACACGGAATATAACTGAAAAAGAAAATTTAGAAATAGAGAAAGGACATATCAAGGAAGGATAATAAGGTGAGTACGAAAATTGTTAAAAATAAGATGGAAGTAAATAATTTAGAAAAAAATATTTTAAAAAAGGGAGGAATTAACTATTTTTTTAAAAAATATTTTTAAATGTATAAAATATTACTCTCATCTAATTTTTTAAATTATATATATATATATATATATATATATATATATATATATTAAATTTCTTCTTAAAGGTTTTAGCATTCTATCATATTCTATAATCAATACACATAATTACTTATCATAATTATGAAACTTTCCCACTATAATAGTAAGTACATGAGAACCATATTGTTCTTACTAACCCCTGATAGAGTAGTTTAGCTAGAGAGTTATTACTATTAACTTAATATCAAATCTTAAGTGGTAAATTAATAATGTATTTATCATTTTCTTTCAAGATAAAAGTGGTATATTTTTCTTTTCATATTTTTGTTTTCTATTTTTTTTCTTGTTTTTCTTCTTGGTTAAAGGTTCTTTTCGATGGATTTGCTTTAGTTCGTGGATTGAAATTCTCAGAGAGTTAATAAATCATCCAATTCATAGAGGATTACTTCATCTTGCATCTTAATATTTAAAAAATAAAGTAGAATTACAAAATAAAGATAATACTTTTAAACACAAACAGCATTTTAAATTTTAGATAATATCTTTATATTTAAGCAATATAGAAAACATTTGAAATTGAAAAATTGTATGTTTCTTTCATCAATTTATCTTATTTTAAATTTTCAATTCTCTTCAGCCACCATCATGTTCATCACAAACATTTTTCAACCACGCTTTGCTTTGTATATTTTGATGTTGTCACTTTCTCAACTTTGTGATATTGGATGATAACACTTTCTGTTGTTCCACTACTAGCTATTGTCAATTGAAAACATCACTTAAAGTCAACCCCACTAAGGAGACTTTTAAATGTATGTCTCATACAAATTTGCAATTACCTTCATCAACCTTCATACTTGTTTGACATCTCAAAAAGTCACACTAAGCACCAATTTTTGAAGACATTGTAGATAAAAAAAGTATTATTTAAACATGGTAATAATAACGATAGCACACAAAGACTTCACAAATTTAAAATAGTGAAATAACACAGATTTAATCTTTTCACAATTTTTCATTATCATGATTCAATAATTTTTCTTTTAAGTAAACTTATTTACTATTTCAAACAAATTACATTTCTTTTACAAAAAAAAGTTCACTTTAACTTTTTTAAAGAACTGATCACACTAATGTAAAAGACTAAATTATGTTACATTGTTTACGTCAAACTTTTCTGTCTATGACATTAAAAAGAATATGGTAACAATTTTGAAAATAAAATCAAAAGTTTTATGATGTTGAATTACAACTATTTTTAGAAATTACATAGTAGTGTGATTTTGTTTGTTTCAGAAAAACTTAGCGAATAAATAAAAAAATTATTACACGAGTAAATTTTACATTTTTTATTATTGTAAATATAAATGTATCTGAATTAACATATATTTTTACTTTAATTAGAATTGTGTTTACAATGACATTTTAAGTGGAAGGATATTAGAAGTGGACTTTATGTCTAACTCAAACTTAGACCGGCTTATAAGGTGAGATTCGCACTCACTTTATAAACTATTAAAATGTCTCATCTCTAGTCGATATGAGATCTCCAACATACACTCCTCACATCTAGACTCCTCAGCCCGAGCGTGAAACTTATATGTACGGGTGATCCGATAGCAAGTGGTTTAATAGACCCAACAACTTGCTAGAATAGACTTTGATACCATATTAGAAGTTGACTTTAAGCCTAACTCAATCTTACAAAACCGGCTTGTAAGGTGAGGTTTGCACCCACTTTATAAACTCAACCTTACATTGGATCATACATAATTCGATGTTAATTTTAGATAATTTTTATTTCATTTCTAATTAAAAATCCACATTTGTTGTGTGTTCTGGTTTAACTTAAAATAGAAGCTTTTATATAAATATTTGATCTATATAAATTTACATCACCTACATTCACCTTAGATAATTAACAAAGATAAAAAGTCCAAAACATAAGAAACCTTTTCTGCAATCTGCACTGAATTACAACATTGTTGTTGAGTAGTTTTTTTCATTCCAATAACTTTCATTTATAAATCTTTCCTTACAAATTCTTAAAATAAAGATATTATTTTTAAATTTAAATAATATATTAAAGGTTATATAGTATTTTTAAATCTAAATAATATCATAAGTATGTAAAAATTTAAATTTAAATTATTTTCCAAACATTCAATGCTTCCCATCTTCATCTCATTATATTTTTCCTATCATAAATAATTAAGATGAAACTTTTAATATACGTTTTGTGTTTTTGTCAAAGAAACTCAATTAGAACTAGTTAGCAACACATGTTAAGCATTGTTGATGAAGATTAGAGTTCAGTTTTCGCATAACACATTATTATACTTTGAGTGGGATCAAAATCCAAACTAAGAATAAGTCTCAATTAACTCAAAATATTGTTATAAAAATTGGTCTGACATGACGAGTTAGAAGCTTTTGATTTGAGGTTTGACAAAAAAAACTTCATCAATTTAGCATAATTGAACTCATGAAATGTAGGCTTAAAAAATAATCTATTATTATTATTCTGATAAAATATTTTAAAATAATTATGCAAAATCAGATCACAAAATAAATCAGTCCAATAAAACCGGCCCTGTATGAAAATTAGGCTAACTTAAATTGTGTGTGCTTAGAATCTCAGGAAAAAAAAATCAAAAAGTTCTACTAATTACCTTGAGTAATAAAAACATTATGATACACCTTATTATTATTATTATTATTATTATTATTATTATATCTAATTATCTCATCATGTTTCCAGTAAAATTATTTCTATTATTTTTTATTTTATTTTAGATAGTGAGTATATATTTAAAAAAATAAATTGCAATAAATACCATGATAAAATGTTTTTTAACCAGATATCCTTGATTGAATAGTTAGAGTATAATTATGAACTAGTTAATTCTTTACTATCAATATAACAATACAAATAAAACATTAAAGAATTTTTATTGGTCTTTTTAGTTATTTTGAACTTAATTAACATTTTAAAATAATATAATTTTTGAAATAGAAAGAAAAATAGATTCTAGATAAATGAAAAAAATCAAATCTAATTGAATAGTTGTCAATATAGAAAGTGCAATTTAAACACATAAAGGATCTAAATATTTTATTTTGAGACTATTAATTTGATATCGATAACTGATCGAGGAAATGGTGAGATGAGAGTAGAGATATGAAGAAAGTGTGTATTTGAGATGAATATAGATGATTTTTTTATTAATTTTTAATTTTGTACTTATTGCTCTTAAATCAAACTATTTTTTTAAAAATTATATTCATTCTGTTTCTTATCTATTTTTATACTTCTTCTTTTTCATCCACCCATTTCTTCTCCTTTGATTCTCTCGACTTTACTGACCACATCATAATATATTATTTTTAAATATTTATATATGAATATACTAAATTAATTAACAAATGATTGATTTAAGTGGAATTAATATCATATTCAATGTAATTCTTTTCAATAAAAATACTTAATTAAAAGAGAAATTAGAAAATTAATCATTTGTTTTGAAAAAGAATTAGTTATTTACAAAATCTATAGATAATTCATAACACGATAACTAAACAAATTGCATCAAGTTTAATTTTTGGTTACCGAAAAATGAAATATTTAACCATTTTCGTATTTTTAATGAAAAGGTATCTTTATTATTTTAATAATTTGTAATATATGCCTACATAATTTTACCATTTTAAATTTTCATTTCTATAATTATATATGTAATAAAAAAAACATCAAATATTGATATTGTTTATTAATAAAATAAAATCTAACTTTAGTAAAAAATCAAATGCTAATGAGTGTTTAAGAAAAAAGCTTTTTATTAAAATGAATAAAGATATGTTATCTTTTTTTCTAATGCACTTTCGTATTATTTTGAATATTTTTCATTTCTTAATCAAAATTGTTGATAACAAAAGCTTTAGAAATAGCAAAGCTTAAAATCTAGTGTTAAGAAAAAGTATGAGAGAAATGATATGATTTGACATGACCGTTATATGGAGGAAAGAAAGTAGGGTTAGGTCCCCACTCACATTGGTTATAAAGCTGATTTCGCCGTACAATTGGAACATTGTAGAAATTACTCTCTGCAATGTCACATTGTTACTGCGTGTGCATTGCATCTTCATCTTCTTATTCCCAAATAAGACACAATAATGTCAATTTCAATCCGTCATTTCATTTCTCTTTCTCTGTCACCAAATCTTTCTCACAAAATCACCCAAAATTTTGTTGCCTACTTGCATCCTTCACTTTGACCACCTTATCTTCATCTGTATTTGAGAAAAATAAACAACTCTGTGCTTTTACTTTAACATTTATGTATTATTTGAGTTGGGGACTCCCTTGAGAAAGACTGAAAAGAAGCAAGTCAACGCTGTAAGTTTTGAATTAAGAAGATAGAATCAAAATTACTTTTGAATCACTTTTTCTTGAGTGATGTTGATTTAAATAATTCTTAATTTTTAGGATTGAGGATATAGGTTTGTAATTTTTCTTACATTATTTGAAACGTGAGTTATAATTTTTTCTTCTTTTTATTTCTTATAAGTTTATAAAAAAAAGAGAGAGTAAAGAATCTCTTTTAGAAGTTTAATAATTTATCGATGTTCAACTAAGAGTTCTAATTGAAAAGAGAGTGTTAGGAAATATGACATATGAGAGTGCATTTGTATAATTAATAATTTTAAAGTTTGAGTGGTGTGATATTAAAATATTATCTGATTTATAAATTATGACGATATTATTAATTTTATTGTGGTGAAAATAGTCAGATTATTTACTTTAATTGGTTAGGTTAATTATATTAACATAAAATAGATAGGTTATTTATCTGAGTTGGCTAAGTCAAAGATATTAACCAACATCTCTTATAAAGAGTTTAGAAAAAAATTGTATAAAACTTATATTAGAAATCACTTCATTCAACTTGTATAAAAAGAGTACATGGGTACATATTATAATAGTAAGGGAGGGAGAAACTTTCCAAACTCTTCCATCTGGGACTTCTAAGGCACCCTAACTTTGACATATACACATGTTCCTGTATCATTCTCTCTGAGTTAGAAAAAACTCGGTGTTTTCTTCTGATGACTCTTTGTCTTCCCTATAATAAGGTGTTAGGTTAGCTACATTGAAACTAACACCGGGACATCATTTGTTGTACTAATTGTGATGGGGTTACTAACCCCACTATGGTAAAGATAACGTGTCGATGATGAAGATGATGCATGATAATGCAATAATGAAGACGTGTTGATGTTAATGCACCAAATGCAGCCACCACAATAAGACACTCATAAAATAAAGAGGATAAGAATGATGTTATCAGGAACTTCACACCAGATGAACTGCACTAATGATGATTTGCACCCACAACAAGACTGCTTAGAAAGAAACCTCTTGAACTTACCGCGAACCAAATAATTTTAACTTGAATAAGATGACCTTGCTTTGATACCAAACTAATATCGGGACGTCATTTGCTTTAGCAACGACAATAAAATTGGAAGATAACTCATGAATGTGATGGCCAAATGTACTGTTCAGATATTGATAAATGGTAATACGCATACCTTACTAATGTATTTATATTCTTGGATTAAGAAGCAACTTATTAAGTATTGGACTGTTAGTATAAAATAACTTGAAATTCATATAAAGGGGAGACTATGCAAAATCTACCATCTTAAAAAAGGGTTGATTCTGAGAATAACACTGTCCTCAAATTGAATGTTAAAGTTGTTATAGAAAACCAACTAAAGAAGGAAACTTGTTTCAACACTTTGACAAAAGATGTAGTCAAACTTCAAAATTGTAGATATGGTCATTTAAGCTTCATAGGTCTAAATATACTTCAACAAAATAGAATGGTGCGAGGTTTTCCATATATTGAAAACTCATATGTATAATTTGTCCCACAGGAAATCAATAGAGAAATCCATTTTCACATACAACCACATGGAGATCATCATAGATTCTTGAATTGGTGCATGTTGTATTTGTGGACCGATCAGTCAAACATGTAACGATGACAAAAGGTACATGATTAACTTCATTGATGACTTTAGTAGACAAAATATGGCTCATTTTTTTGGTGGAAGAATTTGAAGCTCTTATGACTTCAAAACTTTTAAAGTAAATGTAAGAAAGAGATCAATATTGTCATAAAGGGAATTTGTACAAATCATAAGGTGAGTTCACGTCACTTAAATTCACAAATTTTGCAATGAGAATGGTATTCTAAGGCAGCTAACAATTCTCTTTACCCCCTCAGCAAAATGGTATAATAAAGCAAAAAGAATCAAACAATCATGAATATGGTTTGGAGCACGCTTTATAGACAAAAAATTCCAAAAGCATTTTGGCTTGAAGCTGGAAACTAGATAGTTCACATTTTTAATCGGTGTACAACATTTGCAGTTAAGAACAAAACCCCAGAAGAGGCATTGAGTGGATTCAAACCATCACTAGCTTATTTCAAGGTACTTGGATGTATATCTCATGTCCATATTCTTAAATGTGAAATAAAAAAGCTTGATGACATAAGTAAAATTTGTATCTTTCTTGGAGTCACCGAGGGGTTAAAGGAATGTAAGTTGTATGATCGTATTTATTAGAGGATTATAACAAACAAAGATGTGGTGTTTGAAGAAGACAATAGTTGAGATTGAAGTAAAAATCCTATGGAAGATACTTTGGCTTACTTAGATTGGAACAATGATGATAAGGGAAGTACAATATCTTGAAAAATGACGATTAAGTTGAACCACTAAAAAAAATAGCAAAGAGTAACCATGAGAATGTAGGATGAGAAGACAACCAACTTAGATGAAAGATTACACAAGTGGAGAAGATTTATATGAGAAAGAAGATTCAATAAATTTTTTCATGTTTATGACAAATGATCCAACTTATTTTGAAGAAGTTTTAAAGGAAGAAAAATGGAGAGTAATAATGGATGTTGAGATGGAAACTACTCGGAAGAATAATACTTGGGAATTAATTGAGTTACCTGTAGAAGCAAAACATATTGTTGTAAAATGGATATATAAGACAAAATAAAATGAAATTGGTGATGTAAAGAAGCATAAAGCTCATTTAGTGACAAAAGGATACACCTAAAAAATATGATATAGATTACACTAATGTTTATTTCTGCCCGTAGTATGTATGGAAACTATCTGGTTTATGCTTTCATTTGCAGCTTGTGTGTGTGATGTATTTATTGTAAATTCTTATTAGATAGATTGTGATATTAATAGTATATTTCTTTAAAACCAAACTCAACAAAACTAAGTACCAAATTTTCTCAAACTCTATAGGTTGCATGAAAACTAAATTCATTGAGAATTTTTCGTAAAAAAAGTATACTTGTCATTTGAAGTGATTTTGCTGAGCAAATTCTCATAGTAGAATCAACTTCCCTTTTACCTCAAAATTGTTATACAATTAACTTCCTTTTACCTAAAAATTGTCATATATGCTGGGTGGATGGATCATGTACTATAGGACCTACCGACTATTATAACCAATTTATATTTGCATGCACCATCTGGACCGACCACGTTAGTCGACCGAGAAGCCTATCTCGGTCGACCATGAAACAAAATTATACTATTAATGTGCCACTGACAAAGGACACGTGGCAACTCCCATTAAAGTGTCACTGATAAAGTAAACGTGACGACTCTTTATTCAGAGTAAATGAAGAAAAGCAGAGGGGGCCCAATATTGAACTGGACCCTTTGGCCCAAACATTCAATACCCACCATGACACCTATAAATAGGAATCTCATCTTCAGGCATAAGGTACTTTTTGAAGTCTAATCTTATTCGCCCTGCATTGCTTTGACCTTTACTGACTTGAGCATCGGAGTGTCTGCAAAACCCCTTCTTGGGACCGTGAATGTTTGGAGACTCGAAACCTCATCAAAACTCAGGAGCTGTCAAGGACGACCGAAGACATTGTTGTTGTTAAAACTATCCGATCTCTTGGAAAACAAATCAAATTTTAAAGAGTCTCAAATTAATCAAACACTTCAAATTAGTGTTAGGTATTCAAGTGTGAGTCTAAGTCCCACATTGGGTAGGAATGAGAAAGTTGAGCAATATATAAGAAAGAAGACCCACAAACTTAATGCCTTAAGGTTTTCGGTTGAAGGTGGTGTCATTCCCTTGTGCGTTGGCTTTTGTTCTCATTCTTGTGAGATCTCCCCGGTGTTTCCCCTCTCGAATTTTCCGATTATGCGAACCAATACATACATTTTTACGCGAACCTAGTTTAGGTATAGATTTTGCCATATTTGATTATTTCAATATTTCATTTTTTTCAAAAAAAAGAAGTCTATATGGAGATATCCATTTCATGTAAAAAACGGATCCTTTTCAAATTATTTTCTAATTGAATATTCAATTTTTTCTATATTCATTATTCATTCTATTTATTTGATTTTGATGAATATCAAATACAATTTTTGAAATCAAATGTAAAAGTTGAAATCTCAATAATATTTAAAAAATGGATTTTTTTTGGAAAGCTTCCGTTTGTTCAAATATTATCCTTGTCTTTGTTTATGTTTTGGATTGAAACAAATTACTATAATTCATCCTCGTCTTCGAATCAATCGACATTTTTCACAAATTTTACGAGTCGATGGCTCGTCTTTGTAATCGGCAGACGAATAAATACAGTTTGATTCATGTATCAAAAGTTGAACAATATATAAGAAAAATGATCCATAAACCTAATGCCTTAAGGTTTGTTCACATTTTTGTGGGATTTCTATAGTGTTTCCCACTCGAATTTTTCCAACAATTAACACATTTAAGACCACACTAACAAAATTTTTACCGAATTTGTTCAACTTAAGTAAATTCAGTTTTCAAACTCAACTCAAAATTTTAAAACAAACTAAATAAATCTTTAATCCATCAACAAGATAACAATAACCCTGCAATCCTTCCAAACAACTCACAACATCAAATATCAATTAAGGCAACAATTTAAAAAAAAAATCTTTTTCTTCCCAACTTAATTTAAAAAAGTTTATTGACAATATAAACCAATCTAGTACCAACCAACAATATAACATCAAATAATCTTTAACTATACATTACTATTGTGTAAAATATAATTACTATGATCAAGCCACAACCGAATCATTGACATATTTTGCCTTAGGATTCTATAAAAAAATTAACTAGCCTCTAACAAGAAGTTATTCTAACTAAAGTTTTATAAGTTAGGAAGTTAGAATCTATTTATAAACAACCTAAACATCATTACTAAAGATATTATTATGATCTTAAACCAGTAAAGATTTATTTTTTTACTCCAGAAATATCACATGCAAATTATAAAACCTATGCATGCAAAACCTCTCACATGCAACAAGCAAAGAAAAAAGACAAAGAAAAATTACTCTAAATATTATCTTAAAATTTAAAATATGAAGTACTTAAAAAAAACCTTAAAAATTAATGATTAGGAATTAAACAGACCAAATTAAATTTGTAAGCGACATAGTTCCAACTACCCGTTTCTTTGTGATGGCTTGACAAAATATCAAAATTAATTCTGTCTCCCTTTTATAGTGAACTTACGGTTGAACGAAAGCATAAACCATCACTCACATTATTATATAAGGAAGCACCTTTCTTCTTTTTTTGTAATCTTCCTATGGTGATATTTTGACATTCACTAAACAAAAAGAAAACACACACACACTTAATAACTCAAAATTATAATATTTTAATTATATTTATTTTACTTATCTAACTTGAAATTCTAATATACATTATTATTTTATTAAAGTGGACTGTCTTAAGTGTATATTTTTTTTGTGTCGAAGTATTATTTTCCATCTTCCTAAATCAGATTACAAATAGCTAAATAAAAAAAAAAACCATGACTGGCCTTGTATAATGCTATGCTTTATGACTGTAAAACCCTAGCTAGTGGAGTTAGTTAATAATAATATCTATACTATGATAAGGGCAAAACAAGTTTACAACCATGTACTTATTGTATTTTAGACATGGATTGACTTAAAGATTCAATTAAAAAAATCAAAATCTCAAACCTGTGTTTGTGAAACGAGATTCTTTGTGATTGATGATTTTTTTTAAATCACTATAGTCAAAGATATCTAATACTTTTGAGATTAGTGCATTCATATTGCGTATCAAAATATGAGCTAAGCTTTTGACCAATGCACCTTAGCATACTTTTAGAGAATTGTATTTAAAATATTTTTTGTCCACTTTGAATTTTTCGAGAACATGTTTACAAAAATGTGAAACAACAGTTAATTATCTAGTACTAATAAAATTTTGTTTATTTAAATGTTGTTATTTGTTTAGACAATGAATATCTTTTGAGCTATATATATATATATATAATTGAGTATGCAAACAACCATTCGATGGGATTAGGTTAAGTATGTATAGTTTAAACTAATAACCTGTTGGTATATTTGAATATTTATATTCACATAAAAAATAAAATACTTCTTTATATGTGTATTATATTTAAGTTAGGAAACGTTACTAAATTAAAGGAATTAATATCCAAAACAATTGTTAATAAGCATGTAGCAACTAACATGTGAGAGAACACTCCAATTACTCTTCTTCAAGGTTTCAAGTACAATCATGTCTATACGTTTTGTTTCCTATAGCAGATGCACAGTTCTTTTCCTACTTATAGATTTCCCTTGAACACCTCCTTGTGCTATTACAATCAGTTGTTGAGGTGTATCCCTTGTTAATGCATATTTTGGAGTATATGTTCATGTATTATCAGAAACTATTTTGTAAAACTAATAATTTTGTAAGGAATTAAGTTGGCATACAATTTTTGTTTTTTTAGAATAATCATATGTTAAATATGAAGGCAAAATGACTAAAGAAATAAAGGGTGGTACGTTTGTAATCTTTTAAAAGAGAAGTGTATTTGAAAGATGAATTTTAATTTGGAGGGGATGAGAAGAGTGGATAATTTCTTTTAATTTCAAATAATGTTTTGTTTTGGAAATATTTTTACTTATCATGTAGCATTTAAATAATTTTAATTTTTTTACGAAAGTTACAATCATCTCAATTTAAAATGAAAACTTGTTTTCATTCCTTTTAAAAATTAAGTTGTTTGTAAAATTTTTTGAAAAAATATACTTCAATGTTATCATTGGGAGAACCATTTCTTTCTGCACCCGACAGTTTTCATTTCCCAGGTTTATCTTGTGGTGTTAAATGGTAATGAATGAGATTGTTGGTTTGTTATTGTGTTGTTGTGACTTCTTTTAGAGTTATAACACACTTCATGTTTGTGGTGGTATTTGGTGGTGATACATGAAGTGAATATTCTCATTTTGGATTTGTAGTGAAGTGAAGATAGTAGAAGAAGGGAAGGCAAGTTTCTTGCTTCGTTTAGCAACCTTTTTTGTGTATGATTTTAAATTTAACTTTTGGATTGTGCAAAATATAAAGACCTCCTAAAGTGTGCAAACGTTATTTACAATATATTTGTGACTTTTAAATTATACAGTTTGGAATACATTCTTAAAAAAGTTATTTTGGATTGTACATTTTAGAAGTTAAATTTGGCTTTCATATTAGATTTTTTAATTTAAAATACATTTGAAATTTTAGAATATATTCAGGGTTGTATAATCCAAAATACAAATTTAAGTTTTGGATTATGCAATTTAGAAGTCAAAATTGTGTAGTTTTTTTTTTTAAGTTATGTTTTATGTTTTTTTTAAGTCTGTACGTATACAATGTAATTGTATCATTGTATCAAATACTATATTATTTTGTGATCACTCTTACCATTACTTCATTATTGATTGTGGAATATAGAAATAGAATTCAAATTTTGGGTAAAATATCATATGAAATTGATAACTTGTCTTACATGGATGAACATGATATTGTCAAATTTGAACAAAAGATGAATTTGTTGGAGGATACGGTGTTCAACCTTTTACAATAGAAAGGTAAGTCAAATTTGTTATTATTTGTGTAAAAGAAGTGATAGAGACCATATGCTTATATTGTAATGTATTTGTGTAGGTATTTAGTATATAAGATGATTGAGTGAAATGGTTGCATAAAGTAGCTGTTACACTTGGTTTTTTAATTTCATTTAAGGTCTAATACAACAAATAGACAATAGGAAAGAAAGACTATGTCTTGCTAAGATGTGAAAGGAGTAGTAAGTATAAGAGATACAAAAATGATTTACAAGTCATTGTAATTGGTGCACATAAATGTAATTGTCCATTTAAATTGTGAGATAAACCAATTCCTAGGGAAAGAGGTTGGGTTTTGAAGGTAATATGTGGGATTCATAATCGTAAATTTGTTGATACATTGATAGATCATTCTTATGCTGACAAATTAAACCTAATGAGTATTTCATGATTGCTAACATGACTATAAGTTTAGTCAGCAAACATTTTACTTACTTTGAAGGAGAAGTATGAGGATGATGATCATAATAAAGCAAGTGTACAATGTCAGGTATATACATAGAAGATCACAAAGATGATGGATAACTGAAATGCAACAATTAATGATATTATTAAAGTGTGACATGTATATTCATTAGAGTAGGTTGGATAAATCCTCACAAGTTGGTACAAAAGTGTTTGAACTCACTCTGACTTAGTGAAATTGATGAATGCAATTAGAATTATATTGTTGATGGACAACACATACAAAACCAATAGATATAGGTTGTCTTTACTTAAGATCATTGGTATCACATCTAGGGGGTTGACTTTCTCTACGACTTTTATGTTGTTAACAAATGAACGAGAAAATAACTTCATTAAAAGCTCTTGAAAGACTTAGAGGGTTATGTTTTAGAGTGGATGTCTTCCCTTAAGTAATTATTAGTGATACATTACATTAATAAATGCAAAAGCTTCAAACATTCTCTATCTATTCTACATTAATAAGAATAAAAAAAGAAATTATAAAAGATTAGTGATATTGTGGAGGCTTAAGAAGTTGTTATGAATGTATAGGCATATGTGATGGATCGTACAAATTATAATGCATTTGTGAGATGTGTTAAACATTTTGAAATTGTTTGTTCACCATGATCAATTTTTTTTCAATATTTCAGTGATGTATGGGTTATTCTACATACACAAAAAAAAAAAAGTGTTAAGGTGTGAATGGATAAAGTTAAGCATTTGGAAAATATGACGAGTAATATATTTATTTATATGAGTTTATTATTTATGGTCAATGTAAAACTTATCATTTTTAGTTTTTAATTTGTTTGATTGATTCTATTCATTGGTACTTAAAGAAGTGTTTTAAAATAATATGTAAGACTTGTGTATATATTGGAATGTAGTAAACAACGTCATAAAATTGTAGCATAATAAAATTAAATCATTTTTTGATAAGAGTATGCATATTATGAGACACTTTTAATGTGAGTTTGTATAAAAAATTGCAAGAGTTTGTATATTTAATTGATGCACATTGTTAAAGAGTTTAATTGGGTTAGATATCTTAATGTTTATAGTGAACATTGTGGTTACATATGAGATTACATTATTGTGTGTAGGTAAATTGCCCCTCTTCCATCACTCCTTATACTCAGTGATTGATTAAACTAGAAACTAGGATTGATTCAAGCTCATGAAATCCTTTTAAAGTTAAAATTTTACTTTTGCCACTGTTCCGCAGAAAGGGTTGTAAAAATATGATCCATTTTCCTTAACTGTTTACCAATGATACTGTAAACCAAATTCGGAAGCAAAGGCATCAAACAGTGAATTGTTGTGAATCCATGACTAAGGCAATATTGTTCAGCCAAAATTTGGTGTCATCCAAGTCTCACGTATACTTGGCTACAATTAGAACCACTTGGATTAATCCTCTCATTGTAATTGGTACTTATTTTATCTTATCAAAAAGTTCATTTCACTTTTTTATCATAGAAGTCTTTGTAGATAAACTGATTTAAATAGACTCAAGTATATTTGCAAATCACCAACTAACATAACGACATACTGCATAATTTCAGAAACCTCCAGCTTCAAGCAGGCTAATCAGTTAGAAGCGCAAAAGATCACAGATAGATACGCAACCTATATATGCAAGTGGTGAAATGTGAATCAACGTAAGAATATAAAAGACATCATTAACTAATGCTTCGTAAATATAAGGGAGATTCTTATACATCATTTTACTTTATATCCAACCTGATGAAAGAGATGTAGAAAATTATAGTGAGCAAATATTTGAATCCTAAACAAAAATAGAAAACTGTTCTTGGTCTACTACTACAAACTCTTTCCAACTTTGATGCATTGATAACAAATTTTAAAATTGGAAACAAGTCATGCCTCGCGTGGTCCATCATAACCATTAGAATTTGCTGTTAAGCCTGAATCCGTATCAATGTTTACTTAAAATGCCTCCAAGACAAGCTGGGCATGAAAAGAACTCGGACATCAACCCAAATTTACACCCCCACCTGAAAACTCCACCTCCTGAAGATAAAAAAAAAGGGTAAGGTTATGAACATATAAAGCAGGCGAACATAAGGCAGTATGGCCTCATAATTACGAAAATGACAACCAATCATCAGATCTTTAAATTTACAACAAGTAGGAGTTATAGGTGCTTTCTTCTTTTTTCTGAGAAAATCAGTCATATAATTATTTTCAAAATCAACCTTCACAGTATCTTGTTTACATTACAAAGAAATTTTAAAGAATATGTTTGTGTTTTGATTAGAATCTAACACCAACGCACTAACTCTTACTATTTTCTTTTACACATTGTATAGCTACGGTTCTTCTATATTTACTACGATATCAATACAATTGAAGATTTGAATCTTATTTTTATATCTATATCTTTTCAGATGTGATTACAATTTATAGACTATTCACAACCTAATTGAGGAAAGAAAAATCTGTAATCAAACCTAATCAAACCTGTAATTACAGTTACAAAAAACAAATCTTTCCTAATAAATAGAAAATGAAATCTGCCCTAATTATGGGATAATTATCTCCTAATTATATTACACAACACTCCCCCTCAAGCTGGTGAATGGATATCTATCATTCCCAGCTTGCACGTAAGATCTTTGAACTGTCCTGTGGGAAGTCCCTTAGTGAACATATCTGCCAAT
>Ga0209489_106002_pt1 | contig 20102 bp, 4 predicted proteins | sample SiratrowhiteBW_FD_187527 | JGI IMG/M metagenome (GOLD analysis project Ga0209489, IMG submission 187527) | Root nodule microbial communities of legume samples collected from California, USA - Siratro white BW (SPAdes) (version 2) | ecosystem: Host-associated > Plants > Roots > Nodule | place: USA...
AATGTTATATTTATTACCCGTATTAATATTATTAATAATATTAGTATTTTAAATTTTATTAATTTATTATTGCTATTATGAATCTTATTAATATTATTTTTATCAATGTTATTAATATTATTATTGGTATTATTTATATTATTGTTAATATTATTATTATTATCGTTTTTAATAAAAATCATAATAATAAGAATAAAAAATATTATTAATGATAATAATAATAATATTAACAATCATAATCATAAATATAATTATAATAAGAATAATAATAATTACAATATTATCATATTGCTTGTCTGACACAATGGCAAAAGGCTTCCTTCAACATTCAAACGTCCTGAGTTCAACTCCTTCTATTTATTTAATCAAGTTCAATTAAAAATATATTTACTAAGCTTGAGTTTGACTTGTTTAATTCATTTATAACTTAATTAATTTTATTTTTATAAAAATTCTCAATTTATTTTTTTAAGAGTATCAATATACCAATTCAAATGCAATTTAATATTTACTAAACTATTATTTTAATTTAGTTCAAAAAGGTATTATAAAGAGAAAAAATAATAATAATAAATTTGAGGTTTATATAAAAGTATTTCGTATAATATATATATATATATATATATATATATATATATATATGAACAAATGAATTAGCTATAATCTCTGATTGTTTGGACTTATCTTGCTTAAAAAATCTAAGTATAATAAAAGTTTAAATTTATTTATTTAATCAAACAAAAAACTAACTAAAATAAATAATTAATCGGTCGAATAATTTATGACCAATTTAACCCATTTATAATCTAAATTCATTAATAAACTGAGTTTTAAGTTTGATTAACAAAGCATAAATAGAACTCATATTTAATTTGTGAATAAAAGTTTAATCTTAAATTAAACATTTTATTAAGAATAAGACGATTAAAATTGATATTTTAGTTGTAAAATAGTAGTTTGTAAGATTATAAGATTTTACATATTATATATAATTTAAATCCCATGCATCAGTGTAACATAACAAATCATAGAAATATTTGTTTGACATTACGATTTATTTTTTATCCCATTTGACACTGCTTTATGTAATAAAATATTATATAAATAATAAAATAATAATATATAAGAGTGTTAAATAGAGATAGAAAATGAATAATAGTGTCAAAGTATCACCATTCAACAAATCATAAGATCATTGAATAAATTAATAAAAAATATATATTAATTGTTATTTTTTTAGGTTTTTCATTACATTAAATGTTCATTTTCTTGGATAAATATGTTTATTTTAAATAAAAGTTAATCTTAATTAAAAATTAATGTAATTAAACTTTTACCTTGATATATGTGTTTTTAACTACTCTACCACCTAATTAAATTAATGTAATTAAATTTCATATTATATTCTCAACCTTAAAATACTTAGTTACTAATGAGCTTTAATTTCAACAAATTCCATACATATTGACTCTCTTCTTTTTCTTACCAAATTTAAAATCTTAATCACACTTTATAACTATTAGTATAAAAATTAAACATTTTGCAAGTAGATTCTAAACTACAATAAGTGAGATTACAAGACCCATATCTACTTAAAATCTCAAAACAAAACTCAAGTACAATGCAAGCTATATTACATGATATTTTCTATGTCAATAAAAGCCTAAATTGACCCATGATTGAATTGGAGGAATAGGTTAAGATTTTTGTAAATTTAGAATGAACATTATTTTTTGGACATGATTAGCAAGTGGGTTTGTTATTAATTACCGTAGTTGCTTTTAGTTTCTTAGGCAGTGATTAAAAACAGCCATTATAACCTTTTGGACGCCTCTAAAAATGTTTCTACACTAAGGTGTTGAGTCTACGATGCATTAATGATATCGTCGTTGGAATTAGTCGAGCACATTTTTTCATAAAATAATAAACATGAAATTGACTTTTAAGAAACATATATCACACCTGAAATAATATGAATAGGGGATTAGGGCATATCTATGCTAAAGAAATTTAAAATTTAAGTCTTAACTAAAACTACAGAATGATTCTTAAGTTTTTTTATTTAAATTACGTTGAAATAATATAAAATTTTAAATTTTAAAATTTAAATAAAAACTTAATTATAAAAGTAAAAAAATATTTTTCGATCTTAAAACTATATTTTTCTATCAAAAAAATAAAATATATTAAACTGTACGTTCTATAAGATTTTTACATTAAAATAAAATTTAAAAAAATTGAAATAGTATGAAACGATAAAATATATAAAAGATAAATTAAAATTTCATTGGTACAGTGAAAAATGATCTTATCTAAAATGTTTCTAGAAAAACGACTTGTCTAATAATAGGTGTGGCATTAGTTGGAGGATGTAGGGTCTTTGGGAAACATAGTTCCATGTTTTCATTTGTCATGCACAAATTAGGATGAAAGAATTATCATTTTTAGTTTGATTTATGTTAATAATTTGTCTTCGTTTTATTCTGATTTGATTTGATAGTAATACATACCGTGAATATATGAGTAAGGTTATATTTGATTACAATTTATAGTGAAAATATTAACTAAAACCTTATAAAGTAAGTATATTTGATGCTTCAAAAACTTAAAAAGCATTTAATCTTTTAATAAACAAAAGTTTGGTAATTTCTTAAAAAAACGTAGAATTATTTATGTCATCCTATCTTTAAACAAAATAGGTGAAAATAATTATTATACATTGTTTAAAAAAAAATAATTGTGATGTATTTTTATATAAATAATATAATTTAATTAAAATTATTTACAATAAATATTTAATTATATACAATATGAACATTTTTAATATATCACTGTAAATTCATTTTAAGATTGAAATATTAGAATATATTCCAACAAGACACAATTTCTATACGATATTTAATCCTGTGACAATATCATCTTTACGTCAAAATTATTTAATTTCATTACTAAAAAAAATTTAACTAGTTTTTCTTATATATAAATACTTGTTTACTCAAACTTAAACTTCTAATTACTTTATTTACACAGGAAAATTAAAAATATACCTAAAAAACTAATAATAATCTAAACATATCCTAATGCTTTCTAACTAGTATAAACAACACACAAATATCACAACATAAACATGCAACAAAAGAAAAAAACTTACTAAAAATAAGTTCTAATAAAATAAAAATATTTTACTCTTGACAAAGTCATTCAAATGAGTCTTGATAAAAAAAGATAACAAATTATTTATGATACTAGAGAAAAGTCTAACAAAAAGTGTTTTATAAAGATAATAATTTTGTAAGATAAATTCAAGAAGTTTTTGTATTTCATTTCCTTTAAACCATTTTTATTCTTAAACAAATTAACTAATAGTATTGAAGTTTTCTATGATCACCGTGCCTTTAACATTTCCTAGTACTATTATCAGTGGTCTTTTATATCTATATCTTTATATATATATATATATATATATCCTGAACACAATTTATCCACTTTTAACTTACCTTAATTAAAACTTGATTAATTTATCTATAGTAAAAATAAATTGAAAAAAATGTAAGCTAGTTTATAAAACTATATATTTTTTATATTATCAAGTTGAATGATTGAAATTCGTTAAAAAGTATCAAAAGAAGAAAATATAAAACATATTAATTTATTTATTTTTAACTCATCACTTATTTTGTTATTATTATTTGTTGTTATTATTATTATTATTATTTATTATTATTATTATTATTATTATTATTATTTATTATTATTATTATACAAAATATAAAAATAATTTTGCGAATTTAACCTTTAAATTATAATTTATATTATTATGATTATTTTTTTTACATTTTTTAATATTAAACAATAATAGCGAGGTAATTAGCCGATTCATAATTTAGCATATTTTTAAAAAAATACATTAATTTTGATTTATATATGTAAAGCATTAAATGATTTTAAATTAACATATACTTTTAAAATATGATTTATGTGAAAAAATTAACAGTGAATTTTGAAAAAAAAAATTACGGAACAGTGTAATATTTTTTTAAGAATTATATCAGTGTAATTTTGATTACCTTCTTAATTATATAAAACATAAAATTATTTAAACACGCCTTATAAATTAAATATTCATTTTTCCATCTTTAAGCTATAAATACATGTCACCGAATTCAACTTCATTTTTTTAGTTTGGTTTTGTTTAAATAAGCATTGGAAATTTACTTTTACGAATTTCAATACCTGTACAAATTTCAATAACAAAAAACGAGAACGGAAAGTAAAATTACTTTTAAACTCTCCTAAATATTCCAAACACACACACTTTGTGTCTGTTCCCAAACACTCTTGGACCACGTAAAAAAGAAAAAAATAAACTTATATTCTTAGTTTCTCTATATACTTTTGGTAAAAGCATGAATAACGTTTTTAAATTTTTCATATAAAAAAATTAGTCATTAAACTTTAAAAATTATAAATTTAGTTAATTCATTATAAGTAATCATTATTTTTTAAAATTAAAAAATAAACTTACGCATTTTAATGTTCAAAAATAAATTCTTCAATACAAAAAATAGAGACACTACCTTAATCTTCAGGGTATTTAAATGTCAGTTTGATCTGAATTAGAAGAAATAAAACTAAATAACTTCTATTTGGTTAAATGGATTCAACATTATAAAAACGTTATAATCCTAATCAAACCAATATATTAGTTTGATTCGAATCGATTTATTCTACTGAGATGTAAATATTTAAAATATATAAATGAAATACTTTTTATAACTTACTTACATAAATTAGAAAATAACAAATTAAAAAAACAATAATACAATAATATCACAAAACCTCATAGTGACTAACGGTATCAAAAATTTCATTATTAGTTTAATTTGGGTTGATTATTTTTTTAAATCAGAAGTCATTATTTGATGGGTGTGGTTTAGTTGAAATTTGACAACTAAATTAAAAATAAAAAGATTTAATCTTGGATTAGTAGATAGATGAAAGTGATAAACATTCCTATTAATCATGTTTGAGTGTGTCATGTCATTCCATAGTTTTGTATGATGTTGCAGTGCAGTGACATTGATTCATTCATATGATATATGATTTGAAATTTGACTTTGTGAAATAATGGATGCATGCAAAGATGTGGGGGGTCCATGCATCATCTATCTTATCTCAAGGCTTATGATGGAGACAACACACAACTTCATATTCATTCCTTCATATTATTTTTTCTACCAATATTCTATTCTTCTTCCACCACTTTCCCTTCCTTAAATTATTCAACTACACCTTCTAGATTATGCTTCTTGCTTATATTATTTATGATATTTTTATGAGATTCTTCTTTACGATGATAATAATAATAATTGAGAAAAAAAATAACATCACTCAGAAATTGAGGAATGAAATTAAGGAGGAAAAAAACATTAAAGGTGAGAAGGAACAAGAGAAGTGAAGAGAAAGGGAAGAATGATGAATAAATAGATGTGAAGTTGCATCCAATATTATGAATAGAAAACCTTGTATTGACTTTTTGTGAGATTTATATTTATGAATTAAGGAGAACATGATAACATCACCACATTAAATTTTAAAAAATAAACAAAAGAAAAAAAATTAGTTGTGACCACACGATTTCTGTCAATAAACTAATTTTAACTTATGATGTGTAATTATTTATTACTATTCATGGTTAGAAGTCACTTCCTGAGAACCGAATTACGTACATAATTTTTTTCATTCATACGTTGGTTTCTTCCTTAAATTTTTTATTTTTTTAAATAACAAAAAGATTAATTTAATAAATAAATAAATAAAAAATAAAATAAAAAATAAAAAATTCTATTTTTTTATTAGGTTTTAAATAATGAATTAAATTTAAAATAATTTTAATAACGAAATGAAACAATTTAATATATTAAACTAACTAATACAAATTAAAAATAAAAATAATTATACTCAAATATTAATTTTAAAATAATAAAATTATTAAATATTTAAATGTATTATTCATCGTAATTTTAAAAATTATATGAACTTATATTAATAATAATAATAATAATATATCATTAATTGAAGAAATAAGAGCAATATAAATAATTTCATAAAATAAAAAAAATTTAAAAATTAAATAATTATTACCTTAAAATTAATTAATACTATTTTATATTTGTGATTATTAATATAAATTAAAAATAAAATTGTTATGGTACTACCCTTATGTATACTAAAAGCTGACATAATATGACTATGGTACTTACATGTTAGATTCATTTTAATTAACATAAATCTTCATAATATTTATCACAGATTGAATTTACTACTCGATACATACCATTTATTTCATTTTAAAATTTCTACATATAATATTTGTTTCATAACATCTATATATTGATTCATTAATTTAAATATATATATATATATATATTATAGTAAATTAAAATTCATACATTATAGTATCACTTACACATATAATTTTATTTTTAATTTGTCTTGATAATATATAATACAAAATTATATTAATTAATTTTAAATTAATATTAATTATTCATTTTTCAAACATATTTTTTATTATATAAATTATTTATATTCATATTTCTTCAATTAATAATATAATATTATTTTTATTAATAAATTTTTTTAAACTACTCTAAATAATATATTCAAATATTTTATAATTTTATTTTACATTTTCTAAAATTATTATGTTTTATTAATTAGTTTCAATTGTTTTATTTTATTATTAAGACCATTCTTAATTTAATTCGCTATTTAGAACTTAATAAAAAATAAAAAAATAAAATTTATTATTATCATTGTTATTTCATTAATTATTTGTTATTTTTGAAATAAAAAAAGTAAAAAAATTATATTAAAATTTTGTTCGTTTTTCATATGTGAAGTTAAAATGAAAGTAAAAACTTATTTGAAAAGGTCTATTTTGATAAATGAGAGTACCAAGAATTAGTTGATTAATTTGAAAAGATATTATTTGAGAAAAAATTCAGAAAACATTCACATATTTTTTTTAAAATAAGATTAAATTGAAACCTTTAATAGCTATAGATAGACATTGAAAAAAATATATACCTGACTTGAAACAAGTTAAATAAGTGAGAACTTAAAGATATAATTTGTTAAATAAAAAAACTTGATGTAGATTTACTCTTTCAAAATTATCTAATTAGTTATTCCTACAATTATCTGGGGTCTAATTTTGGGACACGTGACTTCTATTTTTAGTAGTCAAGTTCTTCCTTCCCTTTTTGACATTTTTCCACTATTTTTATACTTTGATTTTGGCTTTCTTTCTTATCAACATGGTTCAGTGACACTGACCACATAGCTTATAAATCAAAAATTAACTTAACTTCTTTTAATGGCAGACCAATTTACTTTATATAAAAGCATTCGACAATAGGAACTGTAGCATAATTGACAAGTTATAATAATTAATCACATCGTTTAGAGGCCAATAATGGTGCTAAGTTCAGGATTAAAAAAATAAACACAATTTCTCCTTTTCCATTCACACATTAAAAGCTAACTCAACCTGTCCCTTTTGGTTCGGCAAAAACTAAGGTTAGAACATCCAAATTGAATTTATATTGTTTCTAATATGCTCTAACTTTTTAAAACTATACTATATCATATGTCCCACACAAATTATTTGGTTTAGCAATAGGTTATTAATTTATATAGCATATGTAGGTATTCTTAAAGTAATATTTTGAGGTTGCTTTTTTGTATATTGAAAGAGCTTCTTCAAAAAGATTTTCAAAAAATAAAAAAATAAAATTGATTTTTATTAGTGAAAACTAGTTTACATATAGTTAAAAATATAATAAAGAAAACTAACTTATACTAATTTATAAAAATTGATTTGACATTTTTATTTTATACCTTTTGGATAAACTCCTCACTTCCATCATTTTTGTTAATTTTACTATAGCGTAAATGTACATGTGATTTGAATAAAATTTTGTTGCGTACAAAAATATTTGTGGACCAGAAAATAGTTAATTAGTTATTTTGGTTTTGCTTAGTTCATTTATGTCTACTTTAATAAAATTTGCGCTGTATTTTTAGAGGTATATTAATATGGACTTAAGGTACAAACCATCTTAATTATTTGGTTTTATTTTATTTTTATTTTGTTTGACTACTTTTATAAACCCTGGGACTGCAACATCTTACACACCACAATGAAAGTGCTACCTTGCACTTTATTCTATGTTATTTCGATAATGTTTATATACTTCTAAACTATTGACTAAAAAGATACATACACTACCTACTTAAAAAAATACACGTAAATTAAAAAGAACTCAAAATAAACAACTAGTTAAACTACGAATAATAACTACAAGTTAATATTAGCCAAATATCTCTCTCTATTGTGGAGAATATTATTCTATCATATTTCCTAATAAGTATTGTAAATGGTAAATTAAAAAATATTGTTAGGTAGGTATATTTAGAAAATACAAAGAAATAGTTTTATTTTGTTTGTATATATGCTGTACTAATTTTCTGAATCAAAATCATAAACTGGTCTCGTATCTCTTCTTATTAGTTAATATAATCATTAAAGTCATAAATTTTATAATGTTAAACTAATATCATTGCAATTTTATTTTACCATTTTCTATTTTAATATTATTGCAAAAATTGGTGTGATGTGTAGATATATATTATAGTTAGAAGGTGAATTGGGTGATGGAAGGAACATGCACAGTCCTCGGAAAGATTTGGTGAGGCTCGTTGGTCATCGAAAGTAATAAAGTAGTAATTTTACCCTGCATCAGAATGTGACATTATTCCAGAGCCTCGTGCATGCAACCTCAAACAACTCGTTTTAGGGTTATTCAAATCACGTTCCCCTAAGCTTCATTACACTTGAGCAGTGTCGTAACGTTACTACTTACGGTTTTGGGGAAGAGACAAGAGTTCCCATCATGTTTTTTTTTTTTTTTTTTTTTTTTTATAAACTGGATCGTAATAGTTGTTATGAATCACACACTACTTTATCGTCTTAGAATTTTACTTTATTTTCTGCTGTTTTGTTTTCTTTTTAAAAATATAAAAGCGATAAATAGAAAATCTTCAATAACTTACGAGACAGTTGCTTGTTTTAAGAAGCTAATCTATTAAAGGTGTGTAGGACAGATTGTGTTATGAAGAAGTTTCTGAAAAAGTATCGTAACTATATTTTGTTTTCGGGGAGTATCTTCTCTCAAAAGTGATAATATGGTTGAAGAGATTGTGGAGTACTAAAAATGTAGAATCTTTCTGAGTTAGGATTCAAAGTTTTACGTTGTAAGAGACATGTTTGTTTTGTTATATTGGATGGTAGTTGGTGTGTATGAAGTTTATAGACATGAACAATTTATATGTTAATTTTAACATATGTCGTTACTTGGTTGATGTTGTTGTGCAGGGTAATAAAAAAAGGAACACTGAAGCATTAAACAATGGGGCGGTGGCCTTGGCTGTCGACCCCTTCTCGTATTTCGTATAGCAAACAGAAGCAAAGTGGAAAGGCATTGGTCACATTAACTGATTTGGAATCCTGCACTGCTGGGGCTGGGTGCCCAGTATTTACTCTTGCATGCACCCCTGTGGCCACTGACACTATTGCCATATCTACACGTAGTAAAATCAAATCACTGTTATTCAAACTTGTCCAAACTTAGAAACACAGAACTTACAAGGGAGAACAGAAATGGAAAGCTCAAGCAAAAATGAGGGGAAGAATTTAGAGAAAGGTGCGCATAAAAGCCTCTCTGACTTCTCTACATCTGGTTAGAAGTTTAAAAAGGAAACAAGGCCACCTCATTTAAAGGCCAGTCACAAGTTTTAATAATAACTTCCAATGATATTTTATAAGTTACCTATCTTAATGGAGATTATTAGTCAATAACCAAACTTTAAATTTTCAAAGATCCTCATCAGCTAAACCAATATTTACTTAAAACAAAGAATTGAAGGAGGGTTAATTTTAGACAGATATGCCTTTTTCCTTTTTTCGCACAGAATGCTAACCAACAATAACTAAACAAGGTGTTACTCTAGATTCAGGTCGTAACAGTCTCTCTGAGCCCGCTCGATTACAAAATCCAAGAAATATTTAATCGTTGAAGCTAAAAACACACAGATCCTTGTGACGTTGTAATAGGTTAGAATGAGGATCTATCGAACCACGAGGATCGAAACACATAAAGACAGCTTTTGACGCGTAACTTTACAATGTCCTCAAAGATTTATTCCCATGTTTTTCAAAATTCAGGGAAATGAGTTGCATAAAGTGAGACCAAGTAAAAAAGGTGATGCAAAATATTCGTTTTTCAAGTAAGCATGAATTTGAATATTAAACGATTTTCAATTATCAATCAATGCAATAGCAAAACAAAGATGAGGCCCATTATCATGGTATAGGGAGGGGCGAAATTAGTAATAACGTGTATATCAACCCGTATTTCTCACTAACTACTTCGTTAATCTAAAATATAAGGTAATTCAAAGATTTTAAAATATCTAAAACCAGATTAAAGGGGACTACAGCTATTTTGAAATTTATTGAAATAAACGGCGGAATCAAAGTTGAACCGAGAGAAACAACAATGACAGCTATCAAAAGTGAAGAATGCTTTGTGAATGAAATAGAAACAAAGTGATTCGGAACTTGTGAAATAAATAGAATAAAAATTAAAGTGATTCGATGAAAAATGAATAGCAACAATGGAGCAAAACAATACTATGAATTCCCACCTCATTTCCACTATTTCATTCAACTAAATAGCCAATCACTGTTTCTAATTCTCCTATTTGCATGATAGCAAACAGGATACAGCAATGAATAGCTGTAATATTCCGTTCAGGCTTCATGGCAATAGTGATAGGCAATCCAAGCAATTAGAATAGATTAAATATATTCAGAGATTCTCAGCGATTTTTCTTTTAACATGGAAACCACAAAAATGTACCATGTCTTCATGATATGATTCAGATACCAAGAGTTCCACATACCTTACAGCTATCATCAGTGCAAACAATGATAAACATGATAAAATAACTGTAACTATAGTGCTTTTATGTTGCCAACATGAATAAGTAACACTTGGATCAATTTATTCACTGATCCCGTCTGAACAATTCGATTTTGAACATGTAATATTAACATCTCTTCCTCTATTAGTTGACTTCATTAAAAATACAAATGGTAGTAATAGATTTTATCTATTCAGCTAGCTAACCTGATCACAAAACTGTAGACAAAAAATTTAGTATTTTATCAGTCAATGAACCGAATCAGACACAGAACTGAGAGACCTGTACAGTAACCAGCTGAATTTGAACCTTCTGAAACAAATTCCAGATTAATTGAACGCTGACATCGGCAAGCAAGAGCAAAGGGAAAATGACAAAAAAATATGTATTTGACTGCAATCTTCAAATCAAGCTAAATCATTCGGTGTAGTAATTAGGCAGTCACTCACAAGTGGATCAGTCGAATTCGTTTGACTGTGGTCTTGCAACTTGCTTCTGAAAGGGAACAAAGCAGTTGGAGCTTCCATCCATGAAAATAGAGTCAGTTGGGTATAGCACATTAATGCACAATTTAAGTTTTAAGAAAAGAAAAGCATTTTATTTGGAGCTTGCATGTGCTTCTTAAATTTCATATTATTACAGTTAAAAATTCTTCAATTTAGTGGCAAGCGAACCATATTAACATCCAAAAGTTAGAAATCAGTCAACAGCTATGAACATCTTACACAAAAAAAATCTTAAATGCTTCAAGTAACTATCAACGACAACTCCAAAACAACACATTCGCCAAGAATAAAGGCTTATTAGCATTTTCACCATATTAAAAATTTCAAGCTACTAGCAATAATAAATTGCAGCTCAAGCCTCAAGAAAAGCATGCAGTCCAACTAAAAGCAATAAACATCATCAACAAAATAGCAGCATGTACAAAAATATTTGAACCCCAGCAATAAAAAGGATTTCAATTTTAACCTGTAAGTTGTACAATAAAACACTAGGAAATATCAAATTTCTGTAGTTAGAATTGTACCTGCATCAGAAGAAAGTGTAATGAAAAACATGCAGATTTCAACTACTTCCATGGCTGTGACAAAGAAACTACAGGAGTTGATGCTTCCAATCCTTTTTTTCCTTGTATAGCAGATTTCAGCACATTATATTGCTCAGTCACAGAATTGTACAGGGCTTTTGTGAAGACCTCCTTAGCCTACACAAAAAAAATCCACACTGTATCATTCAAGTTAAAATAAAAGAATCTTCCATATATTGAATTTCATGTATCAAAGAACTTCCAAGTTCAGATCGCTACAACCAAAAAATAATAAGTGAACCTGAGCAGTAAACCCAAGGATACAGAATACTGACTTTATTTACATATATCCTTTAGCTTCAGATTAGAATCATACTCACATTACAAAAACTACACTCAACCAGCATATATTGTAGGTGAGCTGTACATCCCAAGAATACATTGGCACAAATGAGTTCCACAAGAGGAGGGTAGGAAGCCTATAGGTTCACATGACTTACTATACTATTTTCTAATTCCATATAACAACTTCTACATTAACACCTCTCCCTATCACAGCACCCATCACATCCCATACTTCTCTCTCTTTGTTGTAAAATTTTGTCTTACAAATAGTATTTCTCAAAGCAAAATACCACTACATGGGCACTTAAAAGTGGTTTATAAATCATTTCATGCTGTATCCCATTCTTAAGCAGTTACAAAAATGACAAGTGAATTCTGAGAAGAAAACTGCTGGAATAAATGACAATAAATTTACTTCAGTACAGGTAATCAAACTCAACTTACCTTTTCAGGATTTTCACAAGTAGCAGTGGTTTCAGAAAAGCTTATAGCTGGAGCCACTGATATGCCAGCCCCGTGAAAGGAAATAATTCTTTTCTCCCCAATTTCTTTCTCAACCTGCAAAATTACATGGTCGCAATAAAATTAAGATAAAATATCAGGATGGAATCTCAAAGACAAGAACACCATACCTTTAGTGGAGGGGGCATTATGTCATGGCACAATATGGCCAAAGGATATACATGACCTGGTGGACCTGAATGTTCAACTAGTCTTCGCATATTATCTACCGAAGAAATGTCAAAGGGTGCCTGAATATTAATATGCCAAAACATAAACAAAATGGTAATGTATATATTACAGATATGGAAATTGTGCAATACTTTTATTTACAACATATGACACTGACACATCTCAAGGTCATCATTCTATATGACTGCATTCACAAAATAGGACATTGGATATATATACCCTATGCTTGTAACCCCTTTTATAAATACCTCAGCACCAACTAAGTATCAGACCTTGGATACAGTCCATCAAACTTACCTTCCTATGTTTAAATCAATTTTTCTTATAATGAAGGACAAATTACATGCAAACCAGCACAAGGCTATAACAACTTCAAATGTAAGTACAGTTATAATATAGAACATAGGTGCAAGAATCTGTGGCCCAAAAAATCAATATTTGAGCGAACTCAATATTGAGCCAGAAATCAGGATTTCATTTCTAGCTACCCTTCCAAAAAGAAAAAATCTATAGCCCAACAAGTGGAATAAGTTTTCACTGTTGAATCAAACATTGGATCAGATAACATTTCATTCTTTTCAGAAATAAGAAAAAAAAAAAATTCACAAAGCAACCTTTGCAAACAATTGATTGTGCTTAAGTAGAGTACTATGTTTACTCACATCCTGCCTGCTTCTAAACAAGATAAATGCCTGCCTAACTTAATCCCTTTTTAAGAACATATCCTAATAGCATATTACGGAATAACCATAAAGAACAAGAGTTGCAGTACCCTTCTGGAACCGTACAAGATTGTAGCACTAAATGCCAATGCAAACTTTTCAATAATCACATACAAGAGAAGGAAATAAGATGAAATAAATCAAACTTAACATACAAGTTAAAATCAAATTGTGCATTTCAATCTTTTTAGATGCCTTGTCGATTAGCTTCTTTTAAAGTTGAGATGCATGAGTTAATGGTAATCTATAAGAGGAATTGGCTTGTTTTAACTTCTATTTTCTTTTCCTCTAACTGCTTGTTATGAAGTTTATCCAATCTGTCCTCTAGTCAATGTCAAAACCTATATTTCTGTAAAAGAAGTTTGACTGAACTAAACCTGTGCAACACTATTTATATTTTACTTTAACAAGAGGGTGAACTTACCGGCACCCATTCTCTGGTCTGGGTATCTGGGCGATCCCTACCACCACTAGGGGCAATCCAGACTATCTGTGATCCATTCCTGTACAAAAAGGCCAAGATGACGGACATTTGACCAATCAATAACCATTACATATAAAAGATACGATCTAAAGTAAACATGCCCACTGCTGTTACTTCCTCTTTCCTTTATGATCTCTTTGCAGATTTCTAGAAGACAGGACTCAATTCAATGCATGATGATCTGAACAAAGTATACTAGGGGCATTGATTAATAAGCGTGCACTCAAATTGACTCCTTATGGTTTGCATAAAGTGTACCAGGGCATTGGATAATAATTAAGAAACCCTATTTAATGTCTCTAATTATTCATAAGGAAAACAAGTATCGAAGTAATTGGATTTTCAAATTTCAATAACTATAATACTTTTATAATAAATATCTTCTATTTTTCTTCCCTTAATCAGTACCTTAAGGCCAATGGTTGGTTTTCCTAAAAAAAGCAGCCATTTAGCCATAAACTAAGGAATATACCTTAAAAGCATAGCCATCTCCTTCAGAGCTCGTATGTTTGCAGTTCTTTTCATCTCAACAAGTGCTGGATCATCAAGCATGTGCTTTTTAGAGTAAACACAAATGAGATTCCTATTAAACGAAAGTATAAGTAAAAAGTTTCAGAAGTCAACTTCGTTTATAGAAGGGAATATAACATCACAAATCTTTAATTTGATAAAAAGAGCTACAAAATGAACCTGCCAAGACTGAATGGTTTGGACAGAGGATCAGTTATAACTCTATCTCCGGCAACATAGGTCTGAAGAACAAACGGCATAATTCAATTACTTCAAGGATCATAAATATGTACAGCCCGTGCTTCAAAATAGCCAGAAATTAAATATGCAAACTGTACCAGGTTTTCAGCAATATATGGGAGTCGTGTTTCAAGAAGCAATGCAATGATGGCTGGATCAGCTTCAGTTTGGTGATTTGACATCAAGATGATGTTGTGTCCCTGCAGTAATTTTTTCATTCTTTCAAGATTTTCTCCCACATCTATGAAAATGCTAACATAGGGCAAACATACACAAGAACCAACAAATCAGAATCAAGTCTGTCATTTAATGTAAAGTACAGGACAATTCTTTTATGCCTTCTATATCTGGCATACAAGTAATGAGCAATACTTACTCAAAAAATTATATAGATACAGCAGAAGCATTAGAAACATCAACTCAGTATCTCACTTTTACTGGAATACCAGGACAACCTTATGACGATGCTATTGATTTTATGGTATAATAGTAATGCAGATACGCAATTAAGAATAGTTCATGCTACAATAATGAAACTAACCTAAAAAGCAATGGAAAATTGAAAAACAATCAACACAATCACATGATATGGGTCAATTCCCACAATCTCGAACTAAGATTTGAAACTAAAAACTTTTACACGTCTAATAAACCTCATACAAAGATACCGACCTTTGGATTAAGATAGAAGTAATAAAGGAGGAATACCAGAGTTAAGATTACTACCCTCACCCTATTGGTGAGATAAGGTTATTACAAATTCTACCAATACTTAACAGCAAATAATCCCTCAATATGAAGAAAGCGTATTAGAAATTGGCACCTTCTTAAGTTTCTCTTCCATTTCAATGAAAAGGGGCATGTTGCCAACATAAGAATTTCTGCAACAAAAATATCACCTTTAAGAATAGCTTCAAGGTGCAGGCAAATAGAATAGGCATTGTCTTGATACAAGTTTATTATATATGGGCCTTTAAGTGCCATGAATATAAATGGGTATACAGATTGCTACATGCAGGGATTATACTTCAGGAAGTGTTTTAGATGGCTGTTAGTTGTATCCAGTTCTATGAAATTGCAATAGAGATATTTCTGAAGTAATTGGCATGATTTCAAACCTTTAAATTAACATTTGCAGAAAAGGGAATATTGAATTCATTTAGAATCAAGAGCTCTTCTCTAGATACAACCAGGAAGAATCAAGTTAATTACAAGATAAAACCAGAAATAAAATCATATGAAGAAGAGAGTCATAGCTGAACAAGAGTAATTTTGCCTGTTCTTCATGCAACACAAATTCATAATAAATCTCCTTTAGAGGGCACAGAGAAGGTGCTCAGTATCAAGACACAATGCTGCAAAGGCACAGCTCAAATTAGGAAAAAGGTTTTCCAATCTTATTTTATCATTTCTATCTTATGGTTTACCACACGTAACATCCAAAATAATCACAACGTAATTAGACACCGGTAGTAGGCACCCCATTCCACTTTGTCATAAACACATTTGTACTTCACACCTTTTTTTCTCCTTTCATACACCCTCCAAACCTTGGCTTACTGCAAATGTCTAAGCCCACATTTGATACCCATTTCTTCAAGACTAGCCTTGTCCTCAAGGCTCAAGTGTGGAAACTGACTTTTGACGTAAAATTCCTCTTTCCACATAGCATCTTCAAGAATTTGGACCTTCCATTGTATAAGCACTTGACTAACAGCATCTTCTCCATTTTTAATCACCCTCTTTGCTAGTATACCCTCCGGTTCTAAACTGGTTCCATCATCACAAGCCAACTCTGTAGGCAGTTCATCAATCATATTATAATTCCCTATCACCTTTTTTAGTAAAGATACATGAAAAACTGGATGTATCTTGGTTGTTTCGGGCAACTGCAACTTGTAGGCTCCAACTCTTTCCAGCACCTTAAGCGGTCCAGAATAATGTGTAGCTAACTTAGGATTGCTACGAGCCCCCACACTAAACTGTCCATGCCGTCAAAGGTTGAGGAACACAAAATCTCCTACTGCGAATTCAAATTATGTCCTCTTCTTATTCACTTGATTTATAATTCTGTTTTGAGCCTGCTGCAACTCCCTTATATTCTCTCTACCCCTCTCACTCCTTAACCGATTCTGTTACATCTTTTGCCACCTCAGCACTTCTATGCACACCCTTTTTTCTCCTTTCATACACCCTCCAGACCTTGGGCTTACTGTCAGTGTCTAAGTCCACATTTAGTCCTATCATAGGAGAATTGGTTTGTCTATTAACAGCCTATGCAGATTTTACTAAAAGAAAATCTACGCTCATAAAAGTTGCAAAAACGAAGCCGAATTTGTTGGAGGCTGGGAGAGATTAAAAACTTCAGCACTCTTGCTCGATACACTATAGTTTGACAGCTCAGACCAATGAAGGATTAGACACAGCAAAATTGCAATTCCTCATTGTTCAAGCCTCACAGTATTTACAGGTGAATCCTAGGATGATAACATCTTGAATATGTCTCCAAAAAGACACCACAAACCATTGTGTTGTGTTCTGCTTACGCACTTCATCATGAAGCTTTATCAATCAGAATATTAACTTACATTTATTTACATGCACAAGATTGTTCGCTCATTTCATTCTACAAAAATCCCTTCAACGTATTATAGGATTTCACTAACCACCGAGCAAAAATTCATAGAGATCAAATGGCTATCGACTATTGGAAGGTGTAGACTCCAGCATTCACACAGGATATGCCTTAATCACGTGTACATTGTATTTGTAATTTGTACAGGATTAGAAGAAACATAAAAAATCATCACAACTGCATTGCTATTGTTCGTGATACCATTAGCTTCAACACAATGTGTTAAACACGTTGAGATTTTAAAGTTCCAATAGGGCCTCTAAAAGAACATTGTATATTGACTTCCCCTCCGCCAAATGAAAACATAATTCCTTCAGTTATGGACACTCCGTGCATATACCTTTTAAATTTCCTAACACATTTTTCACAAATTCTTCAGAACGTAGCTTATTGTAGTTATAAACTTGCTAAAAATACAAATGCCCAATTCAAGGATATCATTCTCACACATTAAATTTTTCATAATAATGTGCATAGGTGATCGACAATAAAATACGTAGATAAACAAAATTGATTGCAACTAAACACTAGAAAGAGAAATTATTGCTAGTAAACTCACTTGAAATCAACTAAAGGACGGATGTAATTCTGACCAAACACGTAGTAGTCAAAAGGCTCTCTCTTTGCCTTGTGGTGTGGTTGAAAAACAAAAGGATCCTGTTAAAGATCAATCATGTTCTGAGAATGACAATTAATAACATGAAACAATAGCAAACTAACTCGGCAGCATTTGCCAAAAAGCCATGACAAATTCCTAGATAAAATATTCCCATTGTGGAAATAATTAACAAAGTATTTTCTAGAATCCAATCTTACCGTCACATCCAAAAATACGCGATCTAATAAAGCAATCATATTTGACAGTACAATGTCATTTGCCTTGGGATCTCCACTTTTGATAACCTGAAATGCATTGCACATAAAATGAAATGTATCAATATTTGACTCTTTCAAATGCCAAAATGATAAAAAGGAAAATTAGTATATAACTAAAGCTAACTAACCGGTTTTGGGTATTCTAAACTATACCCATTATAAGGCTAGTAAGATACAGGTACAATTGAAACATGAAAAAAGACAGATATTATTTGTCAAAGCATAAACATGGGTGCAAGATCCAATTAACAAGATTGCATGTGTTTTGAATAACCATGATTTGTTATTGGAATTGATAATCAAGTAATCAACATTTTACCAACATATTAAACCACTAACACAGCAACAGAAAGAGTACGAAACACCAAAATTATAATAAACTGTGTTAATGCATGAGCCAAAGAAACAAGGATAGTAGCAGCGACGATAGACAACAATATGCTTGAAGGACATGATTTGTGAAGTTCAGTTTCATTGTGAATTATGAGTGAACTAATATCTGTTCCCAGACCACAGATATTAGGAAAAGTTCATATGACAGTACAGGGGATGCACGTGAATATGACAGTACAGGATGCACGTGAAAAGTTCATATTAGGAAAACTTCATATGAGACGTGAATATAGACTTACTGCATTTTTATAGTTATTGTACACTTCTTCCATTCCTGCAGCAACATTAGCAGGCAGAGATCCAGCTTCTACTTCTTTCTTGATTCCAGCAAAAACGTCTGCAAAATAAACAATGAATTTGGTATAAAGGAAAACCAAATTTTAGGACTAGAATAAAAAAACAAAAATTGATTAAAAGGATTTAATTCAGGGCTTGCCAGAGCATCTTAATCCCAAATTTCCTCGTGAAATAACACGGTCAAACTTGATGGACTGTTACGAACAAGAAGTCGCAGCTCAACACAATTCAGAAAAAAATAATGATAAAAATCCGAAAAACAATATTCGTTACTTCTTATTACTTCTTATTCGAAGCAGAGTAAATTTGTCTTTAGAAAAGAAACAGTCAGGCAAACACCCCTTGCTATTTAACACTGACTGATCATAACAGTCTCCTATTGCTCAACTCTATAACTTTCATTCTCTCCTTTCTCAAATCACCACAGCAATTAAATAGGACAAGACTCAAAACACCAGCCGCACAAAATAAAATAAAGAAACAATAAAATAATCGAATCGTTCGTATACTCATCACCTAACCGAACAGTCCATTAGAAGAAAAACAACAGAGATAATACATTACTCACTCCACCAATTTAACGGTATTTATTTCCAACAACCAAAACACAACCTCGATCAGTACCTAAAAACATAAAAAAGATAAAATAAAATAATAATAAAAAAAAAACGCACACACAATCACCGTCTCCTCAGATAAGCCTCCAAACTTCCTAGCCGCGCTTTCTCCATTCATTTCAATTTCGAACTCAAAAACAACAAGCAAATAAAAAAAAACACAAATCGAGGGAAGCCTTACTGAGAGAACTCCACGAGTAAAATAAAC
>Ga0209489_106004_pt1 | contig 20099 bp, 14 predicted proteins | sample SiratrowhiteBW_FD_187527 | JGI IMG/M metagenome (GOLD analysis project Ga0209489, IMG submission 187527) | Root nodule microbial communities of legume samples collected from California, USA - Siratro white BW (SPAdes) (version 2) | ecosystem: Host-associated > Plants > Roots > Nodule | place...
TATATATATATATATATCCCTTACCTATAGATTGATAAGATTTCTTCTTTCTTGATTTCTACAAATTTTATGATTTGTTTTTACGGTTTTGTTCTTGGTGCAAATTGTGTTACCCAAGCCTTCTTTTTATAGAGAATGTAGAGAAAATTACATTCATTACTTATGGTTCTATTTTAAATGTTAGTTGTAATTTAATTGTGAATTTTCGCTTGGTCTAATTGTAAAAGTTTTAATAGTATATTGATCCATGTTTTCGTAAAGTGAAGATATTGCATTTGATTAAATCGTTTCTAATAATTTTGACTACCAAAGTCTTCATCTATCATTAGTTCTATATTCTACATAGAGCTAAATTAGCAAAGTCATTTAATAATTTTCAAAACAATATAAATATTTTTTAATTGTTTAGTTATTGATTGATAGAAGTTATAAATAAATAAATTAAAAATTAATTTATCTTTCATAGTTGATTGAAGAAAATGATTTAGATGAAACAAAAATAAAATAAAGTTTAATTAAAAAATAATAATTGTAAATAAGCTTAAAATCATTTTCGTTCTTTATCTAAATGTTACTGAGAATATACTACATATTCTACGATTTTCTTCTGACTATATGAATTCATAAAGATTAGTATGATAATGAAATTAACACAATAGATGATTCATCAGTTTAAAAGTCTAGTTCCACAATATCATGTTAGACGATTTTATAATGTAATCTCATATTAGAAGGTCTATATTATAGAAAAAGTTATAGATAATAGCTTTCGTATAGACTAGACATATAATCTAAATATACTTTTTTTTTTTCAAAATCTGTTTATTTCCGGGGGACGAAAACTTTTAAGAGGCAAAAAAACAAAAAAAATAAATTTCATAAAAAAGAAATTTACCTTTTCAATTTACAAAATAACAAATAAAATTAAAATAATTACAAAAAAATACTAATAATATATTTAAACTAAAAATAAAGTATAATAACAAAAATTATAAAATTACAAAATAAATTTTTATAATTAATTATTATAATATATATATATATATATATATATATATATATATATTAATTAATAAATCTATTATATAATATAATAATAAATAATTAAATTATATATAAAGTATTTTAATAAAAAATATTATAGAAAAATAGTATAAAAGTAATTAATCATAATATAAATATAAATATTTAAAATGAAAATAAATTATATATTAATAATTTTTTATTGTTATTAAACAATAATAATATTTAAATTTAATTTTAAAATTATTTTAAAAATTTAATTTTATATTTTGAAAAATTAATCAATCTCAATCAATAAATTAATATATTTTATATTAAATTAAATTTATTTTAAAAATAATTACGTAGTTTTATTATATATATAATTTTTAAAAAATATTATTAATTATATTAAATAAATTAATTACATTTTACTTTTAATTATAAAAATAAAAATTTAATTTTATAATTATATATATAAAAAAAATATTAAATTATTTATTATATCTATCACATCACTTACAAACTTTCTTTTCAAATCTTATCATTCTTTTTTTAATCCAAACAATTCAACTTTTCACACACTTTCATATAAAATTATCCACTATCTCAAATTTATTCCCTAATCCAAACACACCCTTAATGATAAAATATACTATCAAATTATTTTTCATAACATATAAACTCAACAAACTAGACAATCCAACATGTGTTTAGATGATAAGATGCATGATTTGGTTCTCAGGTGATTAAGCTCTTCCTACTCCAGATTGGAGATTTGTATCATGGTCTTGGTTATGTTTTCAAAAATTGATTTTAATTGTTTTTTAAACATTTTAAAATCATATCTTTGTCAAAACTAATAGTCTTTCACACTATTTCCTTTTCTGTCTTAATAGCCTTTAATCGTTTAATTCCTATATAGGATTATTATATTTTTGAAAATAAATTGTATAGATGCGAATTAGATATTCCATGCTGCTTTCGATGCAGTTTATATCTATAAAAATATTTTATTATAGTTGGTTCAAGGAAGATTAAACACTAACAATGGGAAATTAAATTCGTTCTGCATCGTTGATCACTTGTATTATAGTCGCCACTTTTAAAGGTTTATTAAAGTGTCTGTCGGCTACATCTTTTTCACGCAAACTGTTGGTTTCTCTCATGAAAATAACAGTAAAGGACACTAGTGCAGTGGCTTCATTTAGCATCGAATAGAGACGTGAAAGGAGATTCAAGAGGACCTTTCATTCATATTAATAAAGAACGAGTTCTACTGTAATAACTACTAATCTAGTCAAAGAAATATAAAATCTGTCCGGCGATCACCATGCGTTACTGTACAGTGCATTGCAGACCCACCTTTTTACTTTCTCCGGGATTATTTTACCTTTTCCTACCATTCAAAAGCACAGGAGCTGAACTTGTTACTTCTGTTCATAACCGGCATAAATGTCTCTACCATGTAAAATTGCGCTGGACCACATTATTTGTTATATGAGGCAAATAGTAACTAGGGGGGTTTAACATAGCATATCATTAGATAGTTCGCAATTATGTTAAGATATGCTATGGTTGAGCTTCAAGGTTACAATAACTTCTCACTGCCGAAACTGCTACTGCTCAAAATAACATTGATCACAATACCGAAGTATGCGTTCCGCCGTGGTGAATGGTAAAATCCACTGTAACTGCTTCATGGGTATACATCATCAGGAAAGATGGCTTTACCAGCATATATGTATTGCATTTCCTCTTTCCAGGTCTGCATAATCAACAAAAATTGAGCAAGAAAGACTGAAACAAATCAAACTGAGTATATATGGTTTGTTTGTCTTAGTTTTTTTCACCTCGTATCGGAAAGAAATCCTCAAACTGGGAACATTTGTCTTATGAATATCATTTCCTTCAGGACCTCTCAACAAATATTTTTCCCCAAGCCAGTGTGACTGCAAAGGAGGGAAAAAACATCATAAAATTAATATAAACAGAAAACACATTCATAGATAAGAACAGAACTGAGTCAACAAGAACTTAAAGAAGATATATCCAAAGATCAAACCTAACACCTACAATTAACTGTACATAATAAGTGTAAGATGTGAATACCTTTACAGCGCCTCAGTACAGATGAGAAAAAACAAAATATTCCTACATTGTCTTCTAATTTACCTTTGCCTGGTGTGAAAATCCAGATTGGTAGACAGAATTTCTAGCTATCTCACACAGATCACAGGAAGAGAGCTTCCATACCTGCAATGTACGTGTTTAAGTAAAATAATTCCCCAGTAAACATAAAACAGAATATTTAACCAACTTATATCTAGGGAGGCTAGAAGTTTAGCAGAAACTAGACCTTTGCTGCAACACTATATTCTTCTAGCAGTGCCTCTTTTGTCAAATGAATTTGCAAAGGATCATCAGAGGAGAGAGAGACATTTAAACCTCGCTGGAAAAACATTGGCAATGGATTGCGGTGATAGTCCAAGAAAAGGGAATTATTGCTAAGTGGTGACATAGCCAATCCAATCTAAAGCGATAACACAATGGTATTAATATATTGTCACAAATTATCATGACAAAGAGAAAGTAATAAAAGTAATGGCAATGAAATATGGAGTTTGAACTTTTGTAGAATAACTAGGTTGACCAAATGATATTCCTAAGGGCTAACCTGTGCAAGATAATACAAGTACTGCAAAACTGGAGTTTTACGTAGATTAATCCCATGAGATATGTTATGGCATAGAAGGAAGGCGGCAGCCAAATGATCACTGTCACCTGCCTGCATGAGTAGATTGGGTAATAACAATCATATTGAACATGAAGAATTACACTATGCTTCTAGTAAATAGAAAACAACCTCTCCACAGTGAGGACGCAACTTTATTGTGGTCATTCCCTTAGATTCTCGCAGCTGAAACAGACGGTGAGATGTTAATATTGTTGATAACCAGGAATTATTTTATAAAGCTATTCGTCCTGTTTCAAGTTGCTTGAACTTGAAGACCTCAGCTTCACCACATCCCACCAAAAAAAGAAACAAAACCAAGTCAACCATAAACTAAAAGAAACAACCAACAATAGAATGTCAAGTTTCTCTCCAGAAGGGACTTGACCATGGAAAAAAATTTGCCCTGATTAGCAAAGGTACGATTTGTTAGGCACCAAATGAGAAAAATGTATGGTATATAATTGATAGGGATCCCCAGCAAGGTACTAGAAACCCTAGAAATTAGGGAACAAAATACACAAAGGAACACTTCGTGATGAGGGAGTTGTAGAGCCCTCACAAAATCATTAGAACTAACTAATCTCCTCACAGTTACACTCTTTTATTTGCCTCTACAACTGGTTTTCCCGCTGAAAGTCTTCCCCCTTACTAACTACTTTCCTTCAAAGCCTATTTTGTATCAAATTTATTTACAACTGAGCCATATTATGACCCGTACACTGGTCAAAGCCTATTTCTTCCAGTATAGACCTGCCCAAAAAACCTCTGCCTCCTAACGGGAATTAAAAAAGGCAGTGGTTAGTTGTTAAACTCTTAAGCTCTACAAAGAAAGAAATAGTATTAACCTTGTTGAGCGTGTATAAATTTGCATAGCTGTAATAAAGGTAATAAGAATATGCCGGATTGAATTCATTTGTCCACTCAGCTGGAGTAGGCATGTGCTTAGTTGGACGCCTTTCTGGTTTACTTTCATCATCTACAAGATCAAATCCAACCACCTGTATGCAGAAGAAGCTGCTTAGAAAAGAAACTCCAGAATAAATGAAGTTGCTATATTTGATCAATATCCTTCATCTATCAGTTTTAAACAAAAATAAAAATTGACTCATCATGAGAAACAAATTTAATGGTGAATACATCTCAGTCCTCAACTTATTCTCTAATAGCACAAAAATCTTACATTTATGAACTACGATAAAAAAATCAAAATACAGTTATTACTATAAAGTGCATTGAGTTTTTTAAAAATTGCTTGCAACAAAAACAGAAAATTAGTTTGATTTGATAGATATGTGCTGATTCAATTAAAAGTTAAAGTAAATAATAAGAATTGGCAACATGAACAAAGAGCAGAATTGCAAAATAAATGTTAGGACTGGAATTTATATAGACGAGAGACAGATAAAATCCTACAACATATGAAAAACATCTGAAAACAGAATAATAACCTTATCCACTAGATGAGATGGATTACATGTTATTGGGCTTAGTTAAAAACCAACGATTCAATATATTTGGTCATGTTATGAAAGACGGATTTGAGCTAATAAAAAAAACAACCTGATTATCACATATGAGTGACTTCTCCAAATTACAATTTTTTAAGTAACTGTTTAAGTCAAATAAGTTCACAGTTAGCCAAAACCATAGCTCTACATTCTGCTTCTGCACTAAATCTCGCTACAATATTTTGCTCTTTCAAGAGATCAAATTAATCACCAATAGAAACACAATATGCTGAAGTGGAATCCTGTTCAGTCAAATTAACGTATGAATAACATACAACTTTAGTATAGTTATTGTGACCATGTACCAAGCCTTTTCCAAGAAAACCTTTAATATACTTCAATATAAAAATGACTGCATTCTAATAGTCTACATATGAAAAATTAAGAAATTGACTCACCACATTAACAAATAAAATATCAAGACTAGCAACAGTAAGATAGTTTAAATTTCCAACTAATCTTCTCTACTTCCGAATTTGAGAGAGACTCCCCCTGATTAAGTAGGAGTTTGGCATTAGGATCCATGGGTATGTTAACAGATTTTGAATTCATTAACCCAGTTTCTTCCAAAATATCCAACGCATACTTCTTTTGAGAGAAAGATGTCATAATGATCACTGTTTGTAAGAACAATGTCATCAACATATACTATTAGATAGATACACCCAATACTCAAGTGACAGTAAAAAACTGAATGATCTGCCTCACTACGAGTCATACCAAATTGCTAAACAACATTATTAAACTTTCCAAACCAGGCCCTAAGAGACTGCTTGAGGCCATATAAAGATTTGAGAAGATGACGTGCCAATCCAGAAGACTCCCTTTGAGCAACAAAACCTAGAGGTTGCTCCATATAAATTTCTTCTTCCAAATCTCCCTTAAGAAAAATAATTTTGACATCCAGTTAATAAAGAGGTCATCTTTGAAAAGTAGTCATGGCTATGAATAAGCGAACGAAAGTCATACTTTTCACTGGAGAAAAGGTATCACCATAGTCCAAGTGAAAAAATTGTATACAACTTTTAACTACAAGACGAGCTTTGAGATGATCAATAATACCATCATGACCAACTTTTGATACCAAAAATCCATCTATAACCAACAACAAATTTCCTAGAAGGTAAAGGAATGACTTCCCAAGTTTCAGTATTCTAAAGAGCACTTATTTCATTAAGCATGGCCTAACGCCAACTAGGATGGGATAAGGCATCAACTACATATTTTGGAATAGACACAAAAGAAATAGACGAAAGACAGGTATTAAAAAGGTTAAGATAGTTTGTGGTAACTTAAAGTAGTATAATGTGGGAAGGGATTACGAGTAAAACGTATACATTTATAGACGATTGACATCGGATGCAAGTATCATAGTCTTTATCATTTACGAATGTTTGCACATATTGGCACGGTAATGGATTCTGTCTCTCCTTCATGCTCTGATGGGTCATTCTAGTCTTGCCAAGATGCAATAGCTCGTTCCAAGTTTGTCTCATGAGTTGTATCTTTTAGGAAAACATAGTCGTAGCCCTTTTCCTAGTAGCGTCTCATAACGTGTTCCGTCTCCTTTTGCCTTAGTTCACTCTGAAATTTGAAGACCAAGTCGTGTTAAGTTCAATTTAGATTTTAGTATTTTGTTACTTTTATTAATAATTATTCAAAAATGTACTTAATTCTTTATAATAAAAAATCGTTTTAAGTTGTTTTCTATATTTCAATCTTTTTATGATGAAATTAAAAATCAATTTGGAATTTCTATTCGGACCTTATGCAATGACAATGCTTGTGGGTATCTTTCGCATTATTTTAAAAATTTTATGACATCTAGTGCATTCTTCACCAAACCTCATGTACTTATACACCTCAACAAAATGGAGTGATTGAGCACAAGAATAGACACCTTGTTGAAACAACTCATATTCTTTTAATTCATAGTAAGATTCTTTAACATTTTTTGGACGATGTTGTTCTTAGTGCACGTTATCACATTAATCCCATGCCATCTTCGGTTTTAAATAACAAAATTCCTCATTCTATTTTATTTCCTAATGAACTTCTCCATTCATTACCCCTTAGAGCTTTTAGGTCTTCATACTTTGTTCATAATTTTAATCTTGATAGTTAGGACAATACATAATTGAGCATCATTGTTTAACTAACAGGATCCTCATTTTCAACAATATTGGCCATACTTTGGATAAGATGATGAACATAATCCTGACTCTTAAGCCATAGTTTAATGTCTGAGGCCTAAGTATCATAATTAGTTTCATCCAATTTGTCAATAGATAGATGGACATTGACATAATAAGTATAGATGGACGGATTAGGCATAATGGCAACAAAAGATGTCACAAATGAAGTGGAGAGAGAAACCACTTCAGAGGCGAGAGAAAAATCCTAAAAATCAACCAGGCTCCGATCAACAGGACAAGGACAAAACCCAGAATGAGGACAACAAGGTGACCTCGTCAATTGTGAGCGTCGCCATAATGGATGTCTAACGCGATGCCACGCGCGGAGGAGAGAGGTGCAACACAATGTTGTGAAATTCGATGACCGTAAAAGGATCGGGAAGGGATAAAAAATTGTAACTCGAATCGTAAGAATTACTAGTATATGAAAAATTATATTCATATAAACATGTGCATCCATTAAAATAATGTATATGATAAAAATAACTCATACACAACTAGAAACGTCTTTTTCTACCAGTGTCACTTGATACCATTGTTTCCTTCAAAATATATACAAAACTCAATAAGCAAACACACTAGTTACAAAATATAAACCACAATAGCGAGCCAACAGGAGAAAACAAAGAGGAAGGAAAACGGTGACAAACAGACTGGCAGCAAGCGGCAACCAGCAGTGAGCGACTACGATCAATGACAAGCGGCGACTAGTGAAGACGAGTAGCGACAAGCGAAGACAAGCAACAAGGCGAGTGGGTTCATTTCGTGGTCGCGGTGGGTTCGTTTTGTAGAAACCAACGAAGAAAGATCGAGATGCCCAAACAATCCTCCAATTAAGTGAGCATCCCAATTACTCATTCTGATCTGATCTACACAGATCACAATTTTTCTTCTGCATCACCTCTTTCTCTCCTCCAAACTCGTTGAATCGTACAAGTATGCTAGTATACTCGTGATTTTCACAACACTAGTGCAACATTGCAACGTGGAGGAGGAGTGTGAGAGCACGTGAGGACTCCGATCACCTCAATTCTTAAGGCATGGTGGTCAGCTAGCCGAGACAAGCAGAATGTCGATGTCATTGATCCAAAAGGCGACGATGGCAAAAAAAGTTACTGGTGCACAATGTGCTAACCATGAAAGCAAGGATTTAACCCTAGCTCTAATACCATATTAACATAGAGAGATATAGGATTAAAACCCCTTGTGTCAAAATAACATAAGGTTGTATAAGGACTAAGCATATCAAGACAAGATTAAATAAGCAAGGACTTAAACCTGAACCCAGATGATGTAAGTCTATCCTTATGAGAAATTCCTTATTATAGCCTACAATAGTTCTCCCAGGAATGATTTCACAGTATACTTATCTACCTATACTCCAGTAGATATAAATAAGACAAACACCTTTTCTTCATAAGCCTTTCCCAATTTTGAATAATTTTGCTTGCATCTAAATCAAATCCATATGCAAGTCACTTTCTTTATTTTAGTATCTTTCTATCATCACCTATAAAAGATCAATTGCAGGCCTTTTGGTATAAATCCAAATTGATTTTTTTCAGTCCTAATCTCCTCTTAATCTATACCATCGCTTTTTCCTGTGATTTCATTGCATGACCCCATAGTTCTTCTATCCCTTTGCAGCAAACAGAATGCTTGTATGTTCAAAGTTCTTATATATAGTAACCAAAGTGCTCCTCCAAATTTATAATTTTCTTAGATATCAAACCCCCTTAAATGGCATTGCAAGGAAATTGATGATGAAATTCAATAGGAACACCATCAAGACCATCAACCTTACTCTTATTCATTTTAAAGGCTTGTCTTACCACTCCATTTCCAACTGGGATTTTATGATAATAAGCCAAAATTTGGCTTTCCCCCTTGGATTTCTAATCCTTCAATTTTACAAGTTGATCATTCATCATTCTTGGAAACCTTATAAAATAAGAAGTCTACTATCTTTCTTTTATATTTTGATAAAAAAATCATTTTTCATCTTTAATACATCTTACTGGTTCAAATCTCTTGATTTTCTTTCCTTATTTTTGACAAGCTTATATATAGTATATTCCTATTCTGTCCAAGATCTCACGAAAACTGCTCAAAAGCTTTGGATTCTACTTCACTGACAGCTTTTCCCATCTTATTTCTTGTCTTTCGATAGCATGCCTAATTTTCCATGTTATTGAACTGTATAAGTATACTTTAAAACTCAATTTTTTATTTCTCATATAACAAGATAGGCGTCCTTCATGTACCAGTGGCCCAGTATAACAGCAACACCAGGAAATACATACTATTGTTAAAATGTTACATTTGAAAAATTAGGTAATCATAAGACTAAATACATGTATAAGCACACAAAAATAGGGTGTGCTCACACTCAAATAAGAAAATAAATGACTAACCTGCATCAAAAACAAATGCAATTGAGGATGAGAGTTTGGATCCACTGTGACTTCAAATAGAGGAATAAATACATTATCCAGAATATTCTGAAAGGAGGTAACAATTCCCATATTCTTGTACACATTGTATAACCGTGGTAACTGTGCCAATAAAAGTTCACAAAACAAGATCAAAGTCAACAATCAGAATAATTTCCCAAATTAAAAGATGACACGAGGGAAAGCAATAAAAGCACCAAACAAAATTCTAAATAAACGCTAACAGATAAGGAACGTTATATCAAATCAAATGGAATGTGCATAAAATTCAAATTTATGGTGATTCTCATGATCCAATCTGAACTAAAGTCATTGACTTTTTGTAAAATAGTTGCATTACACATTCCATTATATATAGTAAGAATGTGTACCATATAAAAGAGAAGTTTTCTGCATGCAGTTCTACTACGACTTGAGCACATACGGAGAATCCAACCCAAAAGACTAGTCTTTCAGGTGGGAGAACCCCGTGGCTCAAGTACCACATCAAGTAGCTCATCATACTTAATGTGAGACTCCTAAATTTGTCACCCCTTTCAAGGGACGTCCAGATGACTTTCACTTTATTTGTCGACCCAGTGGTAGTCCTTTTCTTTTTTGAGAGGACTTCACTTAAATATGAATATTCGGTTGGCACCTTAATCAAGCTTATGAGTAGTCCTTTTCGTAGCCAAACACTTAATGAAAACAACAATTGTTAGGATTTAAGCATAAGAGGAGAGCTCAACCCAAAAGACTAGTCCATTAGGTAGGAGAGCCTCATAACTTAAATACCAGATCAAAGTAGCTCATCTACTCCTAAAAAGTTCCAAAGATACAAATAATGTTAACTAACTCCCTCCTTTTGCATTCTTTTTTTTTTTTTTTTTTTTTTTTTTTTTTTTGAGGATGAGGTAGTTTTGGAGACTAGGTTAGTTGTTATAACCGTAATGTTAATCCCGATGAGCACTTCAAACACTTCTCAATCAATGAAGCAGGAAGAGATGTAGACAATCTGGTGATATTGCTGTTGACAACAAGCAGCATTTTCCTAGTGCAACCATCGATACTCTCAATAAATAAAAGTAACATAGATGTTGAGGTGGAAGACTCATCCAAAGCAGTAGAAAAATTTATTCGGCAAAGAAGAGAGAAGGCAAAATCAGAAAATATTGTTTGCAACAATGATATGGTAGCTGCTGATGCAATTAAACATCATATATTTCAGCAATTGCGTAAAAGGATTACTGTGCACTTCTTGAGGAGATATTGACATAACAAGTTAATCTTATAAGGAAGTCAAGACTTGTCTATACACTGTACCATTGCTATTGTCATTAGGATACATATGAAATGGTTCTAAAACTCAAAGATAAGGAAGACCCACTCAAGTAGTAATCCTTCAATAATTAAATAAGAAAAGGGAGGTTACTGCCATAGTGGAAAACTTTTTTACGATAAACTCACGAAACTAGTGTAGACCATCTGATTGAAACTGGATCCAAATTAGAAGCCTAATATTAAGTAGGAAGTGATTTTGACCAATGTTCCAAGGGCATTTGTCAAAATTCTGTCTAAACACTACAATTTTCATTGTCATTGTGCTAAAAAATGAAAAGGTACTAAAACTCAAAGGAAAACCGACTCAAGTAGTAATCCTTCAAGAATTAACGACGAAAAGGTAGGTTAGTGTCTTAATACCAAAAACACAAACAAAGCTAGTGTAAATCAATCTGATTGAAACTGGGTCAGAAACTACAAGCTGAATAGTACCTGGATTAGCCAGACAGCATTCTTACTGTAAAGACGATTGTTAACAAACCAACTAGCCAGCTGATCCCACTCACTCTGTTTTCTTCCGTACACAGAGATCCTATACTCAGCCATCTGTAAATTTTATTTTTATTTATACATAAAAAATGAATTAGGATAGGAGATATCAAAATCAAATATATTATATTGGGGATAAATACCTGATATTTGCTTGCTTCAAGATCTATCAAAACTTCCTTTGTTACTTCAGCCAGAAACCTTCCTGTGAAGTTTAGTCTTAAGCCATTATGAATTCAAGAAGCAAAAACTATCACTTCTAATATTCAATTGGAATTAACAAATTACAAGCTAATAATAAGGTACATTCATATACAGCAACCAACCCTGGATAAGATTATCCTGCTTTAAAAATATCTCTCTTAGTCTGCTCTGTCCACAAGGATTATACTTAAGGTTGAATTTGTCAAATCTATGAAATGTGGTCTTATCTGCATGGACGTCCAACAAATCAACATTCAGATCATATCTGCATCGTAATTTCCATTAATTAGAAAAGGTGCCAACATACAAGCAAATAATAAATATTTCCAGAACTTGTTATCCAAATAGTAAGATGAAAAAAATTAAAAAAACAGAAAAAAAAATAATGCATACCCAGTCAAATCCAAACTCTCAAAAACCTCCTTAAGTGTCATATACTTTCCATCTCTAAAGATAACAACCTGTTAACATAAATACTAACAAGGAAATTAGGAAGAACTAATAATCTGGAAAACAAAAAAGACAGAGAGGAAGGGAGAAACAACCAACAACATACAGCCTCAAAAAAATTGAAGTAGAACCAAAAGTATATTTTCACCTCATCAGGTTCTTTTCTTAATTTTGACTTGATGAAGCGCACAAGATGCTTCTGATTCATGCAAGCAGAATGATGAATATGAGTATCAACTTTTCTGATATTGTAAAAATCACGGTGTGACGCTCCCTTCTGAGCTAGAAACTCCCGATCTGCATTTAGTAACAGATGAAGGCGGAATTTCTGTATAATGATCAGATTAATGTTATAAACAAATGCCACAGGAAAGCACAAAGAGACCATGTAGACAGAAGTTTGTGAAAACATACTTCCTCAAGAAATCGTAACCTGTGGTAGCATGTAGAGCGCACATTCCCAATTGACATAACTTTTAGAATATAATGCATATCAGTAAAAAATCTTGTTGAGCTTGCAACAGGGAAGAGCTCTTCGGTATCTGACAGTTTCACAGAAATATCAGTTCTTTGAACTTTTTCCTTATCTTTAACAAACTAAATCCTTGACAAAATTAAGATAGCAGTGAAACCATTCCATTTTCATGTTGCTAACACTCCATGCTTACCAGTTTTACTTGCAAAAACATGCACGACTCCATCTTCCATCCTAAAATGGTGCTGTTTTCAACATAAAAAGTCAGTACAAAAATATCAATCGAACACTTCAGAGCAAGATAACAATATCAACAGAACACTCCAGAACAAAATTGACTATAAATAACTCAAGAAGATTACACATGTAGCAGCAAAAGTACATGTGCAACTAATCAAAAAGTAATAGAAGAGAAGCAGCAAACTTACTGTTGTTGCTTCAACTGGTTCAAAATTATATGGGTCAAAGTTAGTATCCACAGGTTCTGTCTTCAGTGGAATATTTTCCTTGTAAACATATTTCTTACGCAGATCTAAGCATTCTTGAATCATTTTGCATACTTCATCCTCTTCTATATTTGTCTCTGAGTATATTTTGTAGAGTAAGACAAAGATTATGCATTAAATACTAGCTTTTGCAATCTTGCTTCAAATCATACAAGTCACACTATTTAACAAAAAAAATTAAAATAACCATATTGTTTGATATACTTAAAAAAGGAAAATAAAACTGAGAGCATTCAGAGTCAACTTATAGATAGTAAAAAGAGGATAAAAATATGTAACATGTCAATGAGGGATAATACTTAAATTATTTCACATGAACCAATGTAGAAAGATTAAGTAGAACGGTAAAAAGATATAATGACGTGAAGGTACCATGCACAGGGTTTCTTGCAGGCAAGACATTATTGGCAAATACACGGTCATCCCCAGCTACATGTACAGAAGTTGAAGCAACACCACTCATATTTGCACCAGCTTTCGCTTCCTTTGAAACCTCTCCATACAACTGATTTTTTGCACAGTTTGCATCATCAACTCCGAATGGAACGGCAGGCAAAGTGCCCATTTTTGAATTTACTCCCTGCAACATCATGAATCACTAAAATATAAGTATAGAAATAATTGTAAAATGAATAATCACACTCCAAAAATAAGCAAGGATTAGGAAGCCAGAAGATTTATGATCATGTACCAGACCACACTGACACTATATAGTTTCCATATTATCAATAAAAAAATGTTTGTATCACATGAAAACCCTGAACCATCAAAGTACTACGTTGACAAAAGAAAAGCAATAACTCAAGACCTCAAGTTAAATAATATCATTCATTTGAATCCCGATAATACGGTAACTAAAATTATTGAAAGCAGGAAGCATCTTTCTCAACTCCCCCGAATAATAATCAACTACAGGCCATACTTTCAGTCGACAGAGTTTAAAACGCTTTCATCCTTTCAACAGATAAGAAATCAGTATTCTCACGTAAGTATTTGAGAAAGGAATGATATTGTCATCAGCAAGCTGTGTTTCCTCGTCAGAATCCTCAGCACTTCCAAATGCGTTTCGAGCTGGTGATCTCGGAGTCATAATTCTCCCAACAGAAGCTATCCTCTTATACGAACGCGAAATCTGAGCACTCTCACCTACACAAACCAAAACAAAGAAACATCATTTAAACAGACCAAAAAAAAAAACTTGATTTTCATACACCATCAGTATATTATACTGGGAACGAATTTTAAAGCAATTATTACAAAAATCAACAGTCATGTTTTACATGACATTTTATGTTTGGATGACAGTCTAAAAAAACATGCTAATCAAATTTTAAACAAAAAAAAAAAAAAAAAAAAAAAAAATTTAAAAAAAAAAAAAAAAAAAAAAAAAAAAAAAAAAAAACTACCATTTTAACTTAGAATAGAAACATAACAGAACTGAACAAAAACTGTACAGAGATGAAACAAGAATTCAAATTCACACCATTGGTGGAACCCGTTCGATTAGACGGAAGCCCTAGCGGTGCAAATTGAAGATTTTCGAGCGACGAGGCACGATTCTTAGCGTCCCCGCGGAACCAATCCGCTGCGGAAACCACGTTGGGCATCGAAGACGAAAACCTATAGCTCCGAAGCACGTTTGAGGTGTCGTCCACGGACCTCGAAAAATAGTTGCTCGGATCGGCGTCCGTCTCCATCCCTCCCTCGTCGTCTCCAAGCCCGCTCCGATCATCATCGTCATCGTCGCTGTCATCGTCGGAGGCGGCAAGCGGCTTGCGGCGGATTTCGACGATGCGGTGGATGACGTGGTCGACGGTGCGGCGGTGCATGTAGAAGGCGGAGATGGCCATGAAGGAGGCTCCGAGCAACGCCGCCATGGCGAGGTGAAGCGACGGAGGGAGCGAGGAGGAAGATGAGGGATCCATCGGAGGAAGCGACTATGAATGCGTTTGGTTTGAACGATGAACTTTGAGGCTTAAAACTCGATCGTTGGTGAGAAGTGAGACACCGTAGCACGCACTCTGTGAAGAGTGAGTGAAAAAGTGAAGAGGGAAATGAGAAAGACGGCTTTAGCTCGACCTAAGTAACTGAATGCTTTGGCTTCTCATCACATGGGGCCCAAGAAGAAGCCACACGTGGCCAGTTTATACTCTTGCTGAAACTATTGTGATGTTAACCAGTGAGACGTACGGATAATAAAAATATTTTTGATGAATTGATGTTTTGGATATATTATTTATTCATTTCATTTTATTATTAATATGAAAACTCAAACTTCGTAATTTTAAAAAATGTAACAATTTTCTATTTGATTAGATATAATAGAATTTATAAACCCACAGTAATTATTTATAAAACTAAGTGAATATCAACTAAAGAAAAGACCACGTTGTTATATTTTTTCAAAAATTGAGAAATTCTGTTAAACTTTAAAAGCATTTACATAATTTTATTTTAGAATTGAAATATTTGGTTAAACATTATATTCATGCAAACATCAAATTAAACAAAACAAATAATAATAAAATAAAATAAAAAGGATATTAAGCTAAATATGTTTGTAAATAATTTGATTTTTTATTAATAAAAGTTTAATGCTTGAAGATAACGATTATTCAATAAAAGAAAAACTATATTGATAAGTTAATTTTGTTAAGTGAAATTAGTGTGTGATAAGAGGCTTTTATACGGTGATGAGGAGATTAAAAGAAATAGAGGTTTTAAATTCTGATAAGTAAGGGAAAAACATATTGATTATAAAAAAAAATATGAAAGTCAAGTATGTGAGTTATTGGAGGGTTTGAAGAAAATTATATGTGAAGTTGAATTTTTGAGTTTGGGAATAGAATTGCAGGATTTTGTCTTGAAAATATGTACTAAATGATCGTGTAGACAATTGAGTTTTGAAATATAATTTTATTCTTTTTATATAACAAACTTATCGTGAATGAAAATAAGTTTTTAAGTCTTATTTCTCTCATAAGGTATAATCCTATTATCATAAAATAGTCTTGTATTTGATTTGATTGTTGAATGCTTGAAATTAAAACTTCAAAACTTGTTTAGAATGCCTTTATTTGGTTCTTTCAAAACCACACCATTTAAGTTTCATTTCTTGTTAGACCAATCATCCACACTAAAAGTCCAGCAATTTTGTTTTCTCCTAGTTGGAGTAATTCGATAAGGAAATCAACTTAAAGTTAAGTTTTCATTAGGCTATAAGTTTTAAATTGTAATTTGTTATTGCACGGTCGGGTAACCTTGCTTAATCAATGAATTTGTAGTTGTTACTTAGTTCTTCAATTTGGATTAATCTTTAGTCGATGTCTAGTTCTTCAATCTAGATTTGGTCATCTTCGTCTTTAATTGGATTTAATCCTTGGTTCCGGGAGGGGTCTCTACAAATACTCAGACGCTCATGTCTAGAGATCATCTTCCTATTTGTAGGATTCCTAAATGAGTTTTAGATGATTGGGCCAGACTCCCAACTTACTAAGGGCCTCCAACTGTGCTCTTTTGCGTGTTCTAGTTTATTATCGGCGTGTGCTCTTTGTTAGTGACACGTCAGAAGGAGGATTTCCACTACCGATCGGAATGGAAAGATATTAGTCGACCTGTGAAGATACATAGCGGTCGGTCAATGATCCTTCAGGATGTAAATGTAATTTGGATAGGTTAGTCGTATACATTATGTTCAGTCGGCTAGTACCTTGTACTGTTGTTTGGAATGGTCAGTCAGTCGGCAGGTACCTTGTACTTTTATATAAAATGATTGGTTGGTCGGCTAGTACCTTGTACTGTTATCTAGAATGATCAGTCAGTCGACCTGGTACCTTGTACTGTTGTCTGAAATGGTCGGCTTAGTACCTTGTACTATTGTCTACAATGGTCGGTCGGTCGGCCTAGTAGTACATAGGCCCCCAAGTCCTTGAGGGTATTTATTATAGTCGGTCATCCAAGTTTGAGATCGTACATTCGGTCAACCTTTGAATTGTTATGTCGGTTAGCGTGAAGCTTGAAAATTCGAAACGTTTCATTTCGTGCCTACTCGTTTCACGTGCGACAATGTGAAATGCTTCAGTCTTTTCGAGCTCGTTACAAAGCTTGGCCTTTTGGAGATTGGTCTCAGGAGGAGCTCAATCTTCTTCAACTCTGTCACAAAGACCGGTCTTGGTCGAGCTTGGCCACGTATATCAACCTTCTAGTCAAGGAGGTCGGCCTTCTAGAGCTCGGCCATGGAAATCGACCTCATGGAGCTCAACCATGCGGTTATCCTTCTTGAGCTCAGAATCAGAAGAGCTTAGTCTTGTTGGGCTCCGCCACAGAGTTTGGTCTCGATTAAGCTCGGCCATAGAGATAAACCTTTTGGTTAGGTAGGTCGGCCTTTTGGAGCTCAGACTCTGGAGCTCGGTTATGGAAATCAACCTTATAGAGCTCGGTTAAAGAGCTCGTCCTTGGAGATTGGCCTTTTAAAGCTCAGCCACAGAACTTGGCCTTAGGAGCTCGACTGTGGAAATCAACCTTCTAGAACTCGACCAAGGAGCTCAATTGTGGGGAGCTTTGACATTCTAGAGTTCAGTCATGAAGGTCAGCCTTGGAGTCTCGGCCGTAGGGAGCTTGATCAATTAGATCAGTCTTCTCAAGCTCAGCCTTGGAGAGCTCGGTCAAGGGGCTCAACTCTACTCAACTTAAATGGCGTCAAACGCAATTCATCTGCATAAGTTTCTCTTTTCTCTCTTCCTTCATGAGCTCTAATCCTACTTTTCTTAATCCAATGCTTCCTATCATTCTTTTAGACAAAATAATAAGAATTATTGTAACTTTCCATTCTTAAACTCCAATAATAAATTATTAACAAAAATCTAATAAAATAAAGAAATAAGTTGGTTCCATGTTTATGAAAAGTTGATGTTGATTTTATTATAAAATTAGGCTAAAAAATATGATAAAAATATATGTTATCAATTAGTCTTCAATTTAGACATTGAACTTCTTTTATACTTCAAAGACTTCACGTGGAGAGGATAAGTTCTCCTCAATCATGGTTTGCTTTATTCCCCTTTGGGTGATCATGAAGCTGAAAAGCTTCCTCTTCATACTCCAAACACACATTGTAGGATTTAAATGTTTTCCATGCTTTCTAACCTCAACAAAAATGCATTTGAGGTGTTGCGAATGATCTTCAATATGGGCTAATTTGATGTCTATATATGCCTATGTGATGTAGTTTTTCAAAATTTAAGCATATGTTATGCTTTCTAACCTCAACAAAAAAAACATTTGAAAGTCTTGTGAATGATCTTCAATGTGTGCCAATCTAACCACTATATTTTTGACATATGCCTCTATGATGTAGTTAATTAAGACTTCGTCAACGATACATTAATAGATTGATTCAACATTTTTATGGTCAAAATAACAAGAATTTATGACAATAATTTTCTCCTTTAATGGTGAAAGTTGTTTTTCCCCGTCCTAAGGATACATATGCATTTAATTGTATTCAAAAGATGTGTATGAAAAAAAAATATTGAACACATTATGAACCAAATGGTCTATGTTTGGTGATAGGATGGTGTTTTTTATGCATATCCTCCATTTACCACTTAATTTTCTAACCATGACAAGAATTATCTAGTGTAAGTAACTATAGGTACAATGGGCTCCATAAGGGGTGATTGAATGAAACCTGAACTCATTTCCTTGAAATCAAAACCACAAAGCAGGAGTGTCCAACAATAATAGATAAGCACATATAAATCAATTTTATACTTGTAACATCCCATATTTTTCATATAATAGTAAATATATTACACAAATTCTATAATAGACATATGTATAAATATCCATACATTTATCATAGCATTTCAAAATATTCTTTTCAACATAAGATTTAATAAAATTATATTCATATAGTTACAAGATAAAATAGAATGAAACAAAATAAAATAAAGATTCTCCATCAGCTCACTGAGAAGTCACACCATTTTTCAAATCCTCTTCTCACGTGTAACAGACGACCATCAAAAACTTACAAACGAAACAAACACTACACAAAAAGAATGGTAAGTTAGAGAGTTTTAAAAAATATAATCATAAATTAAATTTCTATCTTAGTCAATCTACAATATATCAGACTTTCATAATTCGCCTCATACATCACATTATCATTATCATATTTCTACCGTAACTTGTATCATACCTACATGGACTCATGTACTAAGACACATGATTCTACTTCCGAAAGACTCGTGCATTAAATATGATTCAGATGTTTGCACTTGCCATGCTACCCCCAACGTGAGTCCACATAGTCACATCACAAAAGGGTCCATCAAGCTCTCATTAATCCTCATATGACAGGGTTAATCCATATGAACTAGTATACTCGATTCTTTTTCACACCATAGCGCAGTCATATGAACCACATTCGACTCTTACCACATGGTAATCTTCATCTATATGATTCCAATCTACCAATACTATCAGGATATCTCCTTCTATACAAATTCACAAACAATGCACATCCTAATCAATCTCAACACGGGTATCTCCTAAAAGGTTGTCTTATACCAAAAATATCTCACTATCATCCTAAGAAGATTTCCATTCCAACCTTTGATCAAATCATGGTGAAAAGAACTCACAAAAACTAATTACTCTAAATATTCTATTCATCTTAGTAAGTGGATTTATACCTAACTCAATCTTACAAAATCTATTTATAAGGTAAGCTTTTCACTTCACTTTTATATATATA
>Ga0209489_106006_pt1 | contig 20092 bp, 12 predicted proteins | sample SiratrowhiteBW_FD_187527 | JGI IMG/M metagenome (GOLD analysis project Ga0209489, IMG submission 187527) | Root nodule microbial communities of legume samples collected from California, USA - Siratro white BW (SPAdes) (version 2) | ecosystem: Host-associated > Plants > Roots > Nodule | place...
ATGAAGCTTTATTGATGAAGCTTTATGGGCATACAAGACTGCATTCAAGACGCCTATAGACCTATCACTTTTTCAATTCATCTATGGTAAAACATGTCATCTTCCTGTAGAGTTGGATCATAAGGCTATTCAAGAGAGGCCATGGTTTGCAAATATTGCAAACTTCAAGGCTTTTGAAGCCATGCCAGAAGATGTGGATTGATATCAAAAGAGGAAATTCTTCAAGGATGCAAATCATTACATCTGGGATGATCCTCATCTATACAAGATCAGCGTTGACAACCTGTTAAGGAGATGTGTTACAAAAATATAGGCCAACAACGTATTATGGCAACGCCACAACTCACCCTATAGAGGTCATTACAATTAGGAAAGGACAACAATGAAAATCTTACAATCCGTTTTTTTTTTTTTTTTGCCTTTATTTTTTAAGGACTCCCATAAGTATGCTCAGAAATCTGATAATTGCCAGAAGACAGATAACATCTCCAAAAGACATGAAATACCATTGCATAACATTTAGGAGGTGGAGGTCTTTGACGATTGGGGAATTGATTTTATAGGTCCATTATCGTCCTCATTATCACATGAGTACATCTTACTAGCAGTAGAATATGTATCCAGATGGGTAGAGGCAATACCAGCCCAACATGTTAATGCCAAGACAGTCATTAGATTTTTGAAACGAAATATCTTTTGTATGTTTGAAACACCAAGGATTCTGATCAGTGGCGGAGGTTCTCATTTTTGCAACTCTCAACTGTAAAAGGTTTTAAAACACTATGGTGTGAGACATAGAGTTGCCACAGCCTACCATCCGCAAATGAATGGGCAGGAAAAAGTTTCTAACAGGGAGATCAAGAGGATTTTGGAAAAAAAACTATGAAGCTTTATTGATGAAGCTTTATGGGCATACAAGACTGCATTCAAGACGCCTATAGACCTATCACTTTTTCAATTCATCTATGGTAAAACATGTCATCTTCCTGTAGAGTTGGATCATAAGGCTTATTGGGCTTTGAAATTATTGAACTTTAACTCTAAGGCTTCAAGAGAGAAAAGACAAATACAATTGCATGAATTGGAGGAACTGAGGCTCAATGCATATAGTTCTTCAAAAATTTACAAAGAGCGAGCCAAGATGTACCATGATAAGAAGATCCTCAACAGAGCGTTTCACCTTGGCCAAGTTGTTTTCCTGTTCAATTCTAGAGTAAGGTTATTCCTTAGAAAGCTGAAAGCTAAGTGGTAAGGGCTCTTTTTAATCAAACAAGTCAAGTTATATGGAGCAATTGAAGTGGAAGACCCTATTTCACGCAGAAGTTGTTGGGTTAACAGTCAAACGCTAAAGCACTATTAAGGTGGTGAGATTGGAAAACTCACCACAATGGTCCATTTGAACGAAGCATGATCAACAAGCATCAAGTTATATGATGTTAAATGAGCACTTCCTGGGAGGCAACGCAGTGTTTGTAGCTTCTATTTTATTTTGTTTTTATATTTTGTTTTCTCGGTTCAAATTGATTTGGTGTTTAGGAATTAGATGTTAGTTGAGTTGTAGTCAGAATATGGGTTGGTTATTTCATTTTTTTCATGTTGATTGTTCACTTCTTAGTAAATTAGCATTGCACTCTACTCAGTTTTTAAGAATGTAAAAATTAAGTTTTTGCTTGGGCTAAAATGTCAATTTAGGCTACACTTTCACTTGTTTTGGGCGTACTTTAGGTCCTTTATTTAAATAGAGGAACTCATTTTTAAAACCACACCACTTCAGACTCGCCCACCTTAGCCCAAAACCCTAACTTTAACTCTCACTTGCACCCTACACACAGTGATCATTCAGCCCTAGAGAACTCATTCCACCTTTCATTTTTCATTCTACCCCTCTGTAAATGTGATAAAGATAAGTACTTTAAAGCTTTTCATGATTGATTACCTTATCTTGCCTTTATTATATTGGTTGTGAGTAGGATAGTGGTGAAGGTTTTGAATTTAGTCAATGTCCTGTAGCCAGTGTTGAAAAGATTGTATTTTTACTGTGCTTTGTTGGTTGATGACCCAAATAACAATTAGTTAGGGTTTATGTGGACATAAGCGAGGGTTTTTGTGAATAGATTGTATTGCTTGTGTGACAAACTATCTCAATATCCTTGCTTGTCATCGTGATAATGTTTGAAAATTGTTTCTAGATGCCAAGAATCAAGCATACAACAGGACTGAGGAAAAGAACAGTAAGGAAAATTAGAGAGCCGATAATTGATGATGCTTTTGGGAAAGGAAACAGGCCATGTGTGGAAGGTTCTTCAGATGAACCACCAAGCAAATTTCTTAACTTATTCAAGGAGAGAAGATTTCATGAGATCAGGAGGTAAAGCTTCATCACCGAAAGGAAAGTGGAGCTGGCATCAGGGGAGTTTCATGTTGTCCTAATGGGATTGATAAAAAGAAATTGGATAAAGTTAGCTCAACCGTTAGCCAAATATGACCCAGAGATTGTATATGATTTTTATGCCAACGCATGGGGGAGAAGCAAGAATGCAAGAGCGAAAATCAAAGGTGCGAGGCCAATGGATCCCTTATGACTCGAAGTCAATTAATGGGTTTTTAGGGAATCTATTTCCCAATCAAGATGAGCAATACAATTACCAAAGGCTAAAATTCACTCACGTGGATTCAGTAACAATAGGGTAGATCACACTCCATGTCTCCCCAACCGCTCATACCAAAGACGCCCAACTGGGAAGCATAAAAGAATCTGAAGGAAGGACATGAAGATAGTAGCACATGTGTGGTTAACATTCATGTTGGCCAACATAGTGCCTATTGGGCACCTGTCTGACCTTAAAGCACCCTGCTACAATATGCTATACTCCATTATCCAAGACGACCACATAGTCGATGTGGCAAGAATTATTTTAGAAGAATTGCAAAGGTTTGTGGATTTAGAAGATAACCAGTCAAGAGATAAGGAGAAGGGATCCTTGGGTTTCCTTACACTCGTCACTGCTTCGTGCTGAGCCTAAGGAATTCTGGTAGAACCAAAAGCCAAAATCCGACCCCCAATTAACAAATTGAACACAATTGCACCAATCCGGATGAAGATCCAAATGTAGTAAATCAAGCACCTCCACCACCACAGTCACCTCTGTCCCCACGTATTGAGCTTTTGAAACCCGACTCATGGACTATCTTGACAACCAAATCACTTATCTCCAAGGTGCAACAAAGCTCCTTGCACTGAGACATCATGCACATCTACCAAGGACTATATGAAAATGTTCTTTAAGACCAATCCAGTCCTTGGATGGGCCCTGACTAGTTCTACTCATTTTTAGCATGGCCTAGGAATAAACCCAAATTTGCAGGGGAGTCAAGCGCAGTTGCTGGCTATGCAGGTACATCGGGAGTTGCTGACGACCAGCTAGGTTCATCAACTATAGAAGTCGAGGACATGATGCTAGAACAGGGAGATGAAGAATTTGACACGGTAGGAGAAGAGGAGGATGAGGAAGAGTTTGTCACCGAGATGGACAAATTCTTTGGAGAGGATTAACTTCGGTCAACCCAAGCTTAACTTCAATATGCCATTGTTTAATTGAATCCATTTCGAAATTGCCAATGCATGGATGACTATTTTTCTTAATTTGAACATGATTGCATGGATGATTGTTTGATTATTTTGAGCATGACTGCATGGATAATTGTTAATTATTTTGAACATAGATACTTAGATGACCATTAAATACATTGAACTGTGGTAGATGGATGAGTAGTTTGTGATGTTATGCTTTTAGTTTGTAAATAAGAAGTTTACTATTAGATTTGAGTGCATAAGTAGGATTTGAAATTCTGTGAATTGAATGAGACTTAAAGTTGTTTTGCGAATCCTTCAAAGGAAGCGGTACTAAAGTTGTGATTGAGCATGAATAGAATTGAATGAGTCTAGAGTTAGAACAGTGCAAGAATTAAACAATTGTTGGCCAATCCCATGGTTTATTTGATGATGAGAGTGGATGCATGAGAATTTAGATGGGTGAATGATCGAAACCTTGACTGACGGGAATAGAGGAAATGTTCACAGCAATCGAGTGAGGATGTGCAATGCTAAGCAAAGTGTGAGTTAAGTTCCATGAACTGCATGCCATTCATTGTTGCTTAAGTTTTTCTGCCTGTTTACTTTTTAGATGAGGAGTGAAGATGATTAAGGCACATTTGTGTAGGAATCTAGTTCAGACCCACAACCAAATAGTCTACCCGTTCATGATTTAGCCTTTTCTTCATAACCCAGTTGAGCTTATATTTTCTTCTTGCAACCTAATCTCTGTTTTAATAGTTTCTACCCTTTGGCATGACCAATGAAGGAGAACACAGGTACAAGTCGATCACTTTAATGTGAATTGTTGGTATGGGACTAGTATGACTGAAGTTCTGTTGGAAAGAAATAAGTAGATGCAAATCTAAATTTTCTAAAAGGTGAAAGTTAACAGAACAGTGGGCCTGCTGTTTACTTAAAAAGAAAGAGAAGAAAGGAGAAAAGAAACAAAACGAAATAAATCATTTTAAGAATCATGGGGTGCAACATAAGTGTGGATTGAGGAGTTGTGGAAACCGAGGAGGAAGGAACAATGTTTGAGAAAAAAAGGGTTGAATTATGCAGGTGCTCTCTCTTTTGGGACATGCATTTTGTTCTCAGAAAAACTAAAATTTTTCGAAACCCAACCCATTACAACCTTGTAAAAGACCTTGAGATTCATGGTTCAATAGGTTTGTAATTTACTGAAAATGAAAAGCAACTTGGAATTGGTAGCAGCATGGGTACTTGAGAGAAACACTAGGAGGTACTTGAGAGAAACACTGGAAATACTTGAGAGACAGCCTCAATTACCCTGTCATATCTTGAAAGATTGTTTATTTGGAAAATTTGATTGCATCATTCCTGCTTTGATGAGACCAGGGGATTGGCACTTACGATTTTTATGAAGTTTTAAATTTTGCAACTGTTCTAAATTAAATTGAAATTAATTTGTGCTTAACCACAGTGTTTTCATGAACAACTTTATGGGAATTGTGGAAATTCAATTGTCTTGCTTGAGGGCAAACAAGAGTCTAAGTTGGGGGGAGTTGATAAATGCCATTTTGTAATACAAATTATTGCATATTTGGGGAACTTTTGACCCTAATTGTATTAGGAAGTGGCATAACATACCATTTTGAGGTCCTTTTGAACTCGAGAACCAATACAGGAGTAATGTGATTCATGCAAGTAATTGATTCCAAATGGTATGAAAAATTCTGGTTTAGAGGCACAAAGAACAGAGAGGCAAAATAACTGAAATATAAAATGCTCGAGCAAGTAGGAAGAGTCCATGCAAGAAAGGCACAGAGAAAGGAGGACAATTATCAAAGAAAAGCTTGAGTGAAGGATCCTGCTTGAGCTAGAATTCATTGACAAACTGCTGAGACATTAACCTAATCGAGGTCATAGGTATAAAAGGAAGAAATCATCTTGGAAAAGTGGGTGGCGGCTGTAGCAACAATTTTAGTAAAGAATATTAGTCCTTGTTCTGTGTGCGCACTTCCATGGCTACCATGAGTAACTAATTTCTTGGAATTGAATGTAGTTTATCAAACTTGGATGTATTCAAGATATATATATTGATGATGCTTGTTTACTCATTGTTAGTATTTTCATTTTAAGCTTAATGATGGATTCTATTTGTGCAATAGACTCTTGAATTGGAATTTTGGGATTAACTGAGAAGTAGTTTCAAAGTTTAGACATAAACGAGAATGCTCATTACTGTGTGATATCAGTAATGGATCCCACTGTGATGGCTGACATTAACAACTATTCTTAATGCTGCTTAAACTGCTAGATAGCTGGTAAATCGAAATCTAGCGGGTTAACTTATGAATTTCAATGCTTGAGGAATCAGCTTGAATGACTTTTATTTATGGAGAAAAAATGGGTAATCTTATGTACTATCGATATGTTATAGCGAAGAATACAAATGAGTAAGATAAACAAAGTTCAATCCTAAATTATTTCATTGTATTTTTTGTCAACCTAAAGATTTTGACCTCTGTTTCATTGCACTGTGCTATGTTATTTTACATTTTTTCATTTTTGTTCTATCAAACAACCTAATTACCCAAAACCATTCTGTTAAGCTAGCAGTTCTTATTAGAACTACAAACTAACACCGTTCCTCATGGGTTCGACATTCTCAGGTACATTATATTACTTTTGACTCGTGACACTTGTCGAAAATGGTCAACAAGGTGTCAAAAGCTTTAGAAATATCAATCTTAATAGCAACATTATCACCCTTATCCTTTTTCGACAACATGCTAACATCCTTAGAAGTAATACAAATACAATTCTTAATCTAGCACCCTTTAATAAAGTCATTCTGATTATGAGAAATCACCCTACTGTAAACAATACCAAGCCTATCAGCCAAAATTTAAGAAATAACATTAAACCTGAAGTTGAGAATGATAACGGGCCTAAATTATTTGATTTGGACCTTAGGAATGAGAGAAATATAATATTAGAATTCATCACAGGGAGTATCCAACTTTGAACAAAAATTTGTTTGACCGTAACTCAATGATCAACAAATATATTATCCCAACAAGTATGATAAAAAGATCTCACAAAACCATAAGGACCAAGAGCACTATCCATATTAAGAGCGAAGAATGCAGATTTAATCTCCATATAATTAGGCATTTTAGTCAACAAATCATTATCAGGTTGGCTAACAATATGACGAATATAAATACAAACCACATTAGAAATTTGATCTTGAGATATAAAAGACGATTTATTAGCATAAAGATCTTTATAAAAACTAAAAATAGAGTAAAAAAAAAGCAAGCCATGATCATCAGAAATAGAATCCCCAACCATAAGCCTGTGAATACAATTAGCATTATGCCTTTACTCACCATAGCATGAAAGAAGACAATATTTCTATCACCATCCAAAAACCAATTCATAATCGTCTTTTCCTTCCAAAAGATAGACTGCCAGTCGCGAAATATCAAGTTTAATGGAAGCCAAACTTAATTGATGATCTTTCATTGCCTTATGAATATTTCCAAATACATTCTTATTCAATCCTTAAGCCATCTTCTAAGATGTTGCAATTTCTTTTGAAGCAACAACATGGGACATCCAACCACTTGACCAGACCATTTTGACCTAATCAAAGGTAGCAGACCATCATGTTGCAGCCACATTTGAAAGAGAATGTAAAAGAGGAAGTTAACGTAGGATAGTTGAGCCCGACCTCAGAATAACTGAGCCTAGCCACGAAAAACCCACAAAAGCATCAAGTTGTGCCTGGCGCCACTAGAGTTGGGCCAAACGCTAGGTAGGCCATCGTCCTCTACAGGGAAGTTGAGTTCAGCACCACTGAAGCTAGACCAAGCGTGAGCATCAAAATTTGTGCATTTAAAAGACTTTCTACATCAAGGTTAGGTACTCAACTCCATCCGAGAGTCAGAAAAATGTAGCCTTGGATGACGACTAGGGTATGGAGGTTCCTTTTTCTCCTCTTTGTATATCCATCTTCCTCCATTCTTCGTTCTTTTCATCTTGTTGGGGTTAGATGTAACTATTTAAACTCTCATGTAATCACTTTTGGTGCTCGTATATATGTTTTATATATATGTATTTTCATTCAAATCTTAGTATTTTGTTTATATGCTTACTGCTTATTGTGTCTTGATCACCTATTGCATGATCTTTGATTCTTATCATATTGATAAATATTTTTTGTAATCTAGAACAGAATCAAAATACCAAATGAGAGCTTGTATCTAGGAATAGAGCATGATTCGTTTGTTGTCTAGGAGGACACCAGCCCAAAAAAGAGAGTATTAGTGTTGAACTCTCAAGATGCCCTTCTAGCCTAGCAAAAAAATTTATTCAAATAGATAGAAGATTTAAATCAACATATGGCTAAACTCCCTCAACAATTACAAGTCATGCAAGTTGTATCAATTCCTACTCAACCAATGTTAAAATGTGATTTATGTGGAGGTGATAATTAACTTGAAACGACACTTTAGTGACACAAATGTAGAGATTAAGTAAGATTGATCAAGTGACTTGGTGCTCACTTAAAGTGACTTGCGCTTAAGTGTAACACATCACACAAGCAAGTGTAAAAGCTTAAGCAATTTTACTTAAACGACTTCTGTTTGCTTATGCCTTTGTCACTTCAAGCAATAAAAATGAGTAGGCTTAACTGAAAAAATATTTCATAGAAATTTGATTCATCTTATGATATGCAATGTTAAATAAAAAAAAAAGGGAAACTAAATTAGAATGTTAAACTTTTATCATATTGTAACAAAATGTCCAATAACAACCTAAAAACAATAAAAATAATTATGAAACGAATGGTACTATAAAATTATCGAATGAAATGTAGGAATAATGATAACAAAGAGATCACCTAATTAAAATAACTGAAGAAAGATACTAAAGCAATAAGACTTAGAGAGTAGAAAAGTTGGGTGAGGTAAAAAGAGTGGTAGGGTAGGGTTCATATAAAAGGTGAGGGACCAATGGAACATGGTGATATTTGATTACTTGAAACGATCATTTCACCATGCTTACGCGAGAAACAATAAAAATGTTTGAGTTTTAACCCCAAAAACTTGTCAGACACTTACGAGTTTGGCTTAAGTAAGAGTAGGTGAAATTTGGTAAATGTTAATATCTTTTTAACACCTAAAACAATACATTTTTCTTGCTTAAAGCTAGATCAGAGGTGTGCTTAAATGAGAAATGGTAAAATTTAAATGTTTTAAATCTTTATTTTCTTCCTTAAAGTGTATAATACCCTATAAAATAGCTCCAAAATAAAAATCAACCTATTTTGAGATACATAAGATAACAACTAAATATTTTTTTAACAGAAAAGTTTAAAAAATAGGAAAATCAATTATTCGCTTTTTTATTTTATTTTTATAATAACAACCACCAACTCTTTCTTTAAGAAGATATTCTATTTTATTTTTATAAAAAGTGCCAACTATTTTTCTCTCAAAAGTTATTTTTCCCCTTTTCATTGCCTTCTCTCTAAAATTTCACATTCCTTCCTTATCAAACTGACGATCAGAGGTCATCCCTAGATTCCTGGCGTTGAGTAGAGTAAGAATGTTTGATCAGATTCTTGAATAGAGTTAGGTTGCCCGTGATTTTAGGTTTTTGGAGCCCTTTGTGAATTAAGGTAAGGGAAGCTAGTTTGAATATTTTTAGTAAATATTGTAATTACTTGTTTTGTGAATTCGGGTAAGGGAAGCTAATTGCATATTTTTTTAAATGTTAGGTAAGGGAAGCTAGTTGCATGTTTTTTCTATATATTGTAATTATTTATTTTATTAAGTATAAATTTGATGAATTTGAATTAAATTGAGTGAATGTTTATGTATCGTATGATGTAATATCAATATTTGTGAATGATATGAAATGGTGATTGAGACATAGTATCTTTAGGAAAGGAGATACTCGTGTTGAGATTGTTAGGATGTGCATTGTTTGGGGATTTGATGTAAGGCGGTATACTGACTCTACTGATACATTGGATTCACATAGATGAAGATTATCGGGTGAGAGTTGAAGAAGGTTCATAGGGCTATGTCCAAGATATTAAATATGAGCTTACTAGAATAGGACATATGGATTAACCCTATGCATATGGAAACTGTATCTGAGGTTTGAAATAGGGACTGATAAGAACATATTGTATTCGAGGTTTGAAATATGAGCTGATCGGAAGAGATGGATAGTATATGATAGTGCAAACCTCTGAGTCTAACTCAATGCACGAGTCTTCTGGAAGTAGAGAGTCCAATTTCTTTGTTTGTGAGTCAATATATGTATGATATGAGATGAATTATGAAAGCTTGATTTGTTGTAGTTTGGTTGAGATAGAAATTCAGTTTATGAAAATATATATTTTTAAAACTCTCTAGTTTACCCTTATTTTTTTGTGGTGTTTGTTTTGTTTTTAAGTTTGCGATGATCGTGTATTACACGTGAGAAGAAAATTTGGCAGGTGGTGTGACTCCTCAGTGATTTGATGGAGAAGTTTTATTTTATTTTATAATTGTACGAAGATATTTTTATTAAATCTTATGTGGAGAAGGATATTTTGAATGTATGTTTATATGTAAGTCTATTATATAATTTCTAGGCAATAAAATTTCTATTTTATGAAAAATATGGGATATTACATTTGGCATCATAGCAGTTTGTCCTTATGATGACCTGAGAGTAGTGGATTTATTGTGTTTCTTCTGTGTGTAGATTTTTGAAATTTAATTTAGAAAAATGAACAAGATGTTTCTAGTTCAATGTTTGACCATGATCTTTGAAATTTTGATTGTATTTTATTGTGATGAATGAGTATGAAATTATTAAGAAAGAAAATAATTCCGATGAAGTGGTGAGGATGCACACTCATGACTCAATCAAGATCAATTTCTATCTTAAGGTTTTATTTTTAGAATATCTTTAAAACCTATGTTTTGAATCATTAGTTATATTTTTATATAAAATTTGATGTTTGATTTAAGTTGTAGTGTAATTTATAGTGTTTCTTTATATTAGGTAATTCAATGTAATTGATAAACACAACTTTTAGGATACTTTTGGTTGTTGTTAGTTCTATTATAGGATTTGAGTTGTGTTAGCTGTTTTCCTTTTCAAATCTTATCCACGTAGGTTATATAGTGTTTTGAGCCATAGAATTATCCTAATTATTTTATGTGTCTTATAGAATGCCCCCTAAACGTTCTAACCCACCTCCACTTCCTTGGAGATTAGTCAAATAGCTAGGGCAATTTAGATGATGGCTAAGGCCATTCAACAATAGAAGATAAATATTGCTAAGAATCATCAGGTAACAATGCAACATTTGGATAATACTAGATCAGTCGCACCCGCTTCTTCTATCAATAGGCCTCAGGAGCAAATGGGATTATCTGAATTCTTAAAGTACAACCTACCTAAGTTTAGTGGGAAGGCCACACTTGACCAAGCAGATCAATGGATCATAAAAGTGAAGAATATCTTTAGGGCAACCTCTAGCCCTAAGGATAAGAAGTTGGTGTTTCCAACATATCTACTGATTGGGAAAACAGAGTTTCGGTGGATGGGAGCTCAGCAAATGATGGAAGCCAGGGCTGAAGTTTTGAATTGGGAGAGCTTCAAAGTGAGATTTCTAGAAAAGTACTTTTCAAATAGTGCAAGATTTTCCAAAGAAGTTGAATTCCTCAAGTTGGAGCAAGGAGAAATGTCAGTGAATGCCTATACTGCTAGGTTTGAATACCTAGGCAAATTCTACACCCAGGCTACCTCTGAGGCTTGAAGGTGTAGGAAGTTTGAGGAGGGCCTTAGACATGAATGGCTCCTATGTGTATCAGGGAATTTCCTACTTTGGTGGAAAAAGTCAAGTTGATAGAGACCCTAGAGGAGGGTGGTAGTAGAGTGATTAGGACATAAGAAGGAGTTTCTAGTGAGAAAGTCAACAAACAACGCTATCAGCCTTATGATAGACCTCAACAACAATCATAAAGACATGGATGTACTCATTGCGGAGAATCACATAGGTCCAAGATGTGTTACAAGAAGAATGTAGAGAGGAGATGTTTTACGTGTATAGGTTGGGACACTTTGTTAGAGATTGTCCTCCTAGAAGTAGGATAACCCCCGTAGGTGGTTCTCAATAATTTGGAAATGAAGACAACAAGTATTGAGCAACAAGGAGGGTGTTTACATTGTCAAGGACTGAGACTTCACAATCAGGTAATCTATTATGAGTTTTGGACAACACCTTTCTTGTGTCAAGTTCCTTTTGGATGTGATGAATATCCTTCTACTTTGGAATGCTAAGTGTGGTGATTCAACTTGGGAGATGGAGGAAATCATTAGACAAAACTATCTTTATTCCTTTCCTAGTATGTCAATTTTCGAGGATTTAAATTTTTGTTGTTGGGGAGAATATAACACTTTAGAAAATAGCTCCAGAATAAAAACTAACCTAGAATTTAGCTTTAGAGATAAATAAGATAACAACTGAATATTTTTTTAACAAAAGAGTTTTAAAAATAGGAAAATCAATTATTCGGTTCTTATTTTTATAATAACCACCACCAACTCTCTCTTTAGGAAGATATTATGTTTGATTTTTGTAAAAACTACAAACTATTTTTCTCTCAAAAGTTGTTCTTCCCCTTTTCTTTGCCTTCTTTCTAAAATTTCACCTTCCTTCCTTATCAAACTGACGATCAAAGGTTACCTCTAGATTCTTGGCGTTGAGTAGAGCAAGAGTGTCCAAGTGTGTCAACACCCAATTTCGTTTGGGAAAAATAAGAAAAAATAAAAATATTTTTTCCTATTTGCACTTTTCTTTCTAATGTTTGCACCCTTCATTTTTTTTTCGTTTTAGGCTGCTTCCCATTTTAACCCATTGCTAACCCAACTTCTCCATTGGCCCAATTTACATCCTTCACTGCCCAATTTCTCCCGTAACCCAATTTCACTTCCGCTAGCCCAATTTCCTATTTCGATTTCTCAAGTAATTGTTGACGTGGCATCACTGTTCATCATCGTTACGTTCCAATCATTGCCTTTTGCATGGCTTCTATTTCAAAATGTTTCATTAGTTTTGTTCATTACATCAAGAGGGAAGTTGGACTGAAATCTGAACATTGGAAGGCAATTGCTTAGCTAAAAACAGAATTGGTTGGACAGTTAAACAACAATCATGTAGCTCAAACAAAACGATGCTCTCGTTCATTGGATAGTGAGCCGAATCGACATTGATGGCTTAAAAAGAAAGACACTAAGTTGTTTTAAGGGGTTGAGTGATTGGCTGATCAAGTAAAGAAGGCGAGAGCAGGTTCGTGAATTCAAAGAGGGAGAAAAGGTTGCATAAGAGGTAAAAAAGTGAAGAAGACAAGAGAAGAGTGGAAAAGTGAAACACAATCGATAGAAAACTTTCTATGATTGAATTTTTTCCACGGCTATGTAAAGAGTTTTGTGATTTATTGAATGTTTATGTGAATTCTTGTAATCGATTCTTGTTGTGTCTTCGTCTCTGTAATTGTACCATTCACTGTTCACCATCTTCCTTGTTTGAAAGTAATGTATGAATGTATGAAACGTTGAAATCAGAACTCGTGTTGAAAAATGTGATTGATTATGTGAAAGATGATTGAAAGTTGTACCTGATTCGACGATGACAATGATTGCTGCCTCAGGCACGATGTTGGACGTTCCGATGTCTTCATCCTCTCGAAACCCATAACCACATTGAAGACACCAAACTCAAAAGTTGAGGATCCTCAGCCCATAACTTCAACCCAAGTACCTTAACCCATGAACACAACCACTTTTCTAGTGAAAGCTACGTCACATTCGTTGACCACCTCACTAGTTATACGTTTAACCCATAACCACACCGAGGACACCAAACTTCAATCTGAGTATCTCAAACCCTGAAACTTAGCCATTCTTCCACTGTGAGTTATGTCACATTTACTGACAAACTTGTAGATTTTACGTTCAATTCATAAACCAACTCCTGAACCTACCCAAGTACTTCAACTCAACCTCGTTGAGAACTAACCCAAGGATACTCAACTGAGTACCTCAATCCCTAGAAATCTTGCCAAGAACCAACCTGATAACCTTGACCCAAAAACCTCACTGAGGATGCTCAACTTAGTACTTCAACCTAGAAACCAACCGAGAAACTCAAAAGCCAAGAACCCAAGCCAAGAAACAGAAATCCATAACCTTACTCAAGAACCAAAACCGAGTAATCAACCCACGAACCAACCTGAGATTTCAGCCCATAACTTCAGCCCAAGTATCTTAACCCTTGAACACAACCATTTTTCATTTGTGAGTTATGTCACATGTTCGCTGACAACCTCACTGATTATACAGAAACCATAACCTTAGCCAAGGATATTCAATCGAGTACTTTAACCTGAAAACCTCATTGAGAACCTAAACCAAACCGAGAAACATGAACCCATGAACTAACCCAAGTACTTAACCCATGAACCAAGCTGATGACTTAAACTCATAGCGTCAACCCAAATCCAGAAACATAGCCATTCTTTCATTGTGAGTTACGTCACACGTTCTCTGACAAACTCAAATTTGAAATCAAACCCGAACATTGTTTACACCTTGTTGAGCTTCAAAGTGTTTTAATCATTGCACCAAATATGTCCTTCGTGTAGTTAAATTCAGCAATGACCACTTGGTATTTTTCTTCGACATTTGCCATTTATCAAGCTACTTAACATGGCCAAGCACATCCTTGGTGTGAAGGTTGAACATTGAATCAATTCTCCCATTGTGAGTTATATCACATGCTTGCTGATACCCTTACAAATATTAGACCCATACCCTCAACCAAGAAATCAAGAACCCAACCAAAATCAACAATCCAAAAACAAAATTGAGAAAATCATACCCATATACGCAACCGAGAACAAAACCAAGAATCTCATCCCACACTGAAACCAATCCTAAACCTAATTCAAGCACTGCTCATCCTGTCGAGTATCGTTTGGTCATGTCCGAGCTCGAAAGTGTTTTACCATTGCATCGAGCAGATCTTCTGTTTTATAAAGCTCTTCAATGTTATCATTCACCTCACCGAGCTCTTTGGCATGGCTGAGAATATCTTCGGTGTAATGATTGAGCTCTTCAGCAGAGTCGAGCATGTCTTTGGTGTAATGGTCGAGCTCTTCGATGGAGCCGAGCATATCCTTGGTACTTGGGAGATCCCTTTGAATCCACCATCACTATTCTTTCATTGTGAGCTATGCCACATTTTCGCTGGCTCCCTCCCAGATTTTGAACCCTGGACCATATCTTTGCAACCATTTGGTTATGGCCGAGCTCTTTGGCATAACTGAGCAAGTCCTCGATACTTTGGTGAGCCCTTTGAATATAACTTTCAACCACATTATCACAACCTTTTTTTTTTACTAAGCTCTGCCACATTTTCGCTAGCTACCTCAATCCAAACCGCATTGTTGAATACCTCAAACTGCGCCATGTACAAGGTTTGAAATATGAAATGACCATAATAGGACAAATGGATTAACCCTGTGCATATGGGAACTGTATCCGAGGTTTGAAATAGGAATTGAGTAGAAAGGATTGTATCTGAAGTTTGAAATATGAGCTAATAGGAACAGATAAATGGTGTATGACAAGTTCAAACCTCTGAGTCTAACTCAATGCATTTTTCTTCCAGAAGTAGAGAGTCCAATGTCTTTGTATGTGAGTCAGTATATGTATGATATGAGATGAAATATGAAAGCTAGATTTGTTGTAGTTTGGTTGAGATAGAAATTCAATTTATGAAAATATATACTTTTTTAAACTCTCTAGCTTACCCTTCTTTTTGTATGGTGTTTGTTTTGTTTTTAAATCTGTGATGATCGTGTATTACACGTCAGTAGGGGACTTGGCAAGTGGTGTGACTCCTCAGTGATTTGATGGAAAAGTTTAACTTTATTTTATTTTGTAATTGTAAGAAGATATTTTTATTAGATCTTATGTGGAGAAGGATATTTTGAAATATACGATGAATGTATGCATATTTATATTTAGATCTATTGTATAATTTCTAGGCAATAAAATTTCTATTTTATGAAAATATGGGATGTTACAAAGTGTTCTTTAAGTAATGCTTAAGTATGTCAACGCACAAGGATTACTTGAGCCCTGAAGTGTCACATAAGGCGCAATTAAGTAAGATAATGTATTTTTTGCATCTACAACTTTATCTGGTTGCTTATAAAAATATTTTTTTTTTCACTTAAGTAACATTAGAGCGCATAATTTCATTGCTCGTTGAAGATACACTATAACCATGCTTAAGAAAAACAAAATGTTTTAAAGTAATGGAAAATGTCGTTCTTACCAAGGAGAATTCCAACCATTCTTCCTTCCTTCTAAATATTCTTCTTCTTTCTTGCAAGTATTCATCTTCATTTTGAGCTCAAGCATTATGTTGAGATTTAATTATAGTATTTTGTTAATAATCTTTGACAAGGTAACTTTTTAATTAATTTCATTTTCAAAGAAAAGTTTGAAACCAACAACATATCTAATATATACATATTTATCTTCAATTGCTTGCATGGTCACCTCATTGTCTTACTATTTTGTATTTAAGTGATGTTTAACAAGTTCTTTAAGTGAAATATGCTCTAACCAAAAATGAGTATTTAAGTGAATCATATTTAAGCAATCTACAAAAGATATTTAAATGAAATTTAAGAGAAGGTCCACTATAATATCTTAGAAAATAGCTCTAGAATAAAAATATATTAAAACCTATAATTTAGCATTAGAGATAAATAAGATGGTACATGAATATTTTTATAGAGAAAAATTTAAATAAAAAAAGTTAGTTACTCAGTTTTTATTTTAACAACAAAATCACCAACTCTCTATTTATAAGAAGATATTCAATTCCCATTTTCTTTGCCTTCTCTCTAAAATTTTGTCTTCCTTCCTTATCAAACAAATGATCGGAGGTCATCCCTAGATTCCTAGCTTTGAGTAGAACAAGAGTGTTTGATCAGAATCTTAAGATGAGTTAGACTATTTTGTTTGATCAAGAGTGTTTTGGAACTCCTTTGAAGGTCTCAACTCTAGATAGGTAAGAGAAACTAATTGTATGCTTTTTTACGTTAGTTTGAAATAGAAATTTATCTGAAATGATGATATTTGGTAAGGGAAACTAGTTTGAATGTTTTTAATAGATTGTAATTATTTGTTTCACTAAGTATGAATTGGAAGAATTTGAATTAAATAGAATGAATGTTTATGTATTGTATGATGTAATACCAATGTTTGTGAATGATGTGGCGTGTGATCAAGACATGATATCTTCTGGAAAGGATATACTCGTGTCGAGATTGATCAGGATGTGTATCGTTTGTGAATTTGTCTAGAAGAATGTATCTTGACTCTACTACTAGATTGAAATCATATAGATGAAGATTACCATGTGATGAGAGTAGAAGGAGGTTCATATGACTATGCCACAGTGTGAAAAAGAACCGATTGGACCAGGTCATATGAATTAAAAATTTTATACGACTGCACCACAGTGTGAAAAAGAATTGATTAAACTAGATTATACGTATTGACAGATTAATACGATTGTGCTGCGGTGTGAAAATAACCGATTGGACCACATCATATGAATTAACCATGTCACATGAGTGTGATGTGTTAATGATAATGTGATGTATGATATAAATTATGAAAGTCTGATGTGTTGTAGTTTGATTGGGAATAGAAATCTTTATGATTATACATTTTTTTTAAACTTTTCTAGCTTACCATTCTTTTTGTGTGATGTTTATTTTGTCTTTAAATCTGTGATGAGCTTGTGTTACACGACAATAGAGGATTTCGTAGATGGTGTGACTCCTCAGTGAGTTGATGGAGAAATTTAATTGAAATTTAATTGAAATTTATTTTATTTTATTATTTTGTGAGTATATGAAAATATTCTTATTAAATATTATGTGAAGAAGTATATTTTAAAATATATAATGAATGTATAAATATTTATATTTAATTCTATTATATAATTTTTACATAATAAAATTCCTATTATATAGAAAATATAGGATATTACATCCACACTTAAGAGAAAACCTTAATAAAAAAAACACACTATTTGAAACTTTTTTTCTATTACTTATAATCATATGTTTTTAAATGTTTTCTTTAAGTGAAAAACACATTTAAAGCATTGTTCACTTTAAATGACATAATAGAACGCTTAAGCAAATTATTTTTGTCAATAACTTAAATTTTTTTCTTAAACAATATATTAGATGAATATATATATATATATATATATTATTATAATACATTAATATTATTAAATTCTCTTAATTGTATTTAGCACATTAAACAACTTTTATTGTAAGCAGTTGTTCCGTGAAATAATAGGATAGATTTACATATAAATTTTAAAAAACTAAATATAGAAAACTTTATAAATTAACTTACGAATAACCATTAAATAATCATAATTGAACCTTATCATGTAAAAATTACATTGGGATTTGCATTCTAGAAAGTATTAGGAACAATTTATTTAATGAAACTTTTAAATTTGTCATGAAATACATTTTTACATGCGTGTACTCATTTACCAAAGTTTGGTATTACTTTTATAATAAAAAGCATGTCTCACAAAAATACATTGAATAAAGTTTCATAAGTGCATGCGTATCATTAACTTGGTCATAGGAAAATTATACTGATAAAAAGGAGTCAATTTTAAATAAGCATTTGTTATTTATTTTCTATATTAACGAGAGTTATCTAATAGATAGATAAATACTCAAATCAGACCTTTTCTACAACTAATTTTAAATAATCTATTTTCCCATTAAATATTAATTTTATAATTTTCCTATTATCTAATAATTTAAGAAAAAAAAATCCTTTAACTTGATGGACAACTATTATTTATACAAACACTTAAATAAAGGCCTAACTTTATGTTCAATTTCTTTTTTCTGACCCTTTTTCTTCTATTTGACTTTAACAAGATGGGCTTCCAAAAAATTTCCCTTGACTGATTCTTCCTGCACCTCCATGGTGACTTCCTGCACCTCCATAATTTTAACATATTCCGATTTTAGTCTTGAGAAAAAGATAAAAATAGCCTTTATTCATGATAACTAACATTCATTTTTTTTTCCACTTTGCGGGTTGCACAAACCGTAATACAATTAAAAACTAAATACATTGCAGATTATACAACCTGCAATATAAAACTTTTTTTAAATACATTGCGGGTTGTACAAACCGCAATACAAAATTCTTTTTAAATACATTGCGGGTTGTACAAACCGCAATACAAATTTTTTTTTAAATACATTGCGGGTTGTACAACCCGCAATATAAAACTTTTTTTAAATACATTGCGGGTTGTACAACCCGCAATACAAAATTTTTTTTAAAAAGATTTGTATTACAGGTTGTACAATCTGCCATGTATTTAAAAAGCAATCCGCAATGTATTTAAAAAGCAATTTATGTGTAAAAATAATAGGATAATTACCACTACACCACAGCGACAGGTTGTATAAACTGTAACACAAATTGTTTTTAATACATTGCGGGTTGTACAACCCGCAATGTATTTAAAAAAAAATTTGTATTGCGGGTTGTACTAACCCGCAATGTATCTAGAAAAAGTTTTATATTGCGGGTTGTACAACCCGCAATGTAAAAGGTGCAGAACATGAAATTGCGGGTTGTACAATCCACAATGTATTTATTTTTTAATTGTATTGTGGTTTGTGTAACCCGCAAAGTGAAAAATAAAAAATTCCAGTTACCATAATAAAGGTTATTTTTGTCTTTTTCAAGGTTAAAAGGAGAATATGTTAAAATTATGGAGGTGCGGGAAGTCAATATGGAGGTGTAGAAAGAATCACTCATTTCCCTCCTAGTCCAACCCAAGGTTAAGTGCAGGTCCAGCCCCAAACAATAATTTTTGTTTCAATATTCTTATTAAAAATAATCTATTTACTAATTAAAGAACTTTAGCCAAAATAAATAAATATTATATTCTTTTGTTTTTAATCCAATGAAACAAAAATTTATTATGAAGCATCATATTTTATTTTATTTTATTTTTAAATTTTCACATAATTATATTACACTATTCTACAAATTTTAACTAATAAAAAGTTATTTTCATAAAAAAAATACTAATAAATAAACTTTATTTAGTAATTTATAAATTTAAAGTAATAAATAAAATATTTATTTTATATAAAAATTTTAAATTGGAAAACATGATTGAATATAAACACACCAAAATTAAAACATAATTAATAAATAATAGTAAAAATAGATAATTAAAATTTCTGTGAATGTTTAATTGTATGAAAGAATGTATACTTTGTTTCATTTTATTGATTTTTGTGTTAATATAATGAGTTAGAATTTCAAAATTCAAACTGCACGATTAAACACAAAACGTAAAAA
>Ga0209489_106007_pt1 | contig 20092 bp, 11 predicted proteins | sample SiratrowhiteBW_FD_187527 | JGI IMG/M metagenome (GOLD analysis project Ga0209489, IMG submission 187527) | Root nodule microbial communities of legume samples collected from California, USA - Siratro white BW (SPAdes) (version 2) | ecosystem: Host-associated > Plants > Roots > Nodule | place...
GACTAAACACATGAACAAATGAACATAACTGACGTGTGTCGCCAAAACTATAATTAAGGTGTTCCCTCATTAATGAAAGGGTAACCAGTAATGTTTTGTAAAATAATACACATCTGTTCCTCAGTCATCAAAACTTGTACTGAGGTGTCCCCTCGTTAAGACATAGGTAACCACTGTAAACTCAGAACCACTTATTGATTTACAAAACACCTGTGGTTACTCCTTTGTTAACTAGCGGACACCTGAGTTTATGTTATGGCGACTCAACACAAACGTGTTCATCAGTTGCCAGAACAAACAGATTCAACCCTTACAAACCCAAAACACTTAGAAAAAACAATCTTTTCTCCACCAAGAACCAAGAAGGAACATGTAAATGACATAAAAGATCAAACTTTACTTCAACAACCAATGGAAATCAAACTACAAACGCAAAAACCTTTTCAGATCCAGCATCGACCAAGAACAGAACAGTTAAACGACCAAAAAGACTTCCTTTTCCATCAAAAATTGCATACAAACCCAAACTTTACACAAAAATCAAACCACAAACAAAAAAAAATCCTTTTGCATGAAAAATCACTTAAAAGAGTAACCTTTACACGTTTTTCCATCAAAAACCGCATAAAAACCCAAACTTTATATGGAAATCAAACCACAAACAAAAAGAAAACATCCTTTTGCATGAAAAATCACTTAAAAGAGCAACCTTTACATGCTTTTCCATCAAAAATCGCATAAAAACCCAAGCTTTACACACAAATCATTCTACAAACAAAAAAAAAACATCCTTATGCATGAAAAGTCACTTAAAAGAGTAATCTTTACACGCTTTTCCAACATAAACGAAATAAAAAACCAACCTTTTGCTGAGACAAAGAGCGCAAAGACGAAGAGCGCAACGACGAAGAGCAAAGAGACCTTAAGAACGCAGAGACGTAGACAGATCGAGAGATCCAGACAGTGGACAAAGAGAGCAAGAGATACCTCTAGTGAACGAGAGAGTGAGAGTGAAAGTGAAGAGCTCGAGAGTGAAGAGATTGAGAGAGCTCCAAAGTGAGAGAGTGGGAGTGAGAGAGTGGGAATGGAGAAGGCAGGACTTTTGAAATTCTGAAAAAGTAAAACTTTCCACACTAACTTAAAAAATTATTATTTTTTGCCACCTCAGCGGTGTCAATTGGAAGTATGACACGTGTGAGTGTCAACCTAACATTACTCATATTTTCAGAGCCTGCATCATAGTAATAATCATGTACCAAAATAGAGTAGTTTAACCAATTCCACCTCTATTTTTTCTTTCAAGCTTGCATGTATATGAATTACAACACAAATTCTAAAAATGTTAAGTAAAATGTTCGAATTTTTTTCCTTACATATTACTATATTGTCTAACAAATATTATATAACAAAATAAAAAAAATATAATAAATTTATGCTAGTTGACTCAAAATTCTTATATTAAGGGTTGAAATAACCAATTTTGGAAGATGGTCGAATAGAACCTTTAATTTATTTTATACGTAACTGGACTATATCATCTAGTAGACAAACAAAATAAACAACACACAATCGATTAATATACTCAAAAACACATGTTATGTCAAGTTTTTTCCTAAGATAATTTTTTAAGAGACTTCACTAATCAATACAATTATTACAAATGAGTATACAAATCACTCTTGGTTACTTGGTTACAATGAGTACATAAATCTTAGTTATAATGATTAAATAAATCACTTAGAGGGTTATCTCATCTTAATCCTCTATTCAGATTAAGACATCAAAACAAGAAAACAATAACTTTCAAAGAGAGGAAAATTTAAGCTCACTTTGTTAACTTCACAAAATAAAGAATAACAAAGGTCATGGTTCACTCATAAAGAAAACTTAACAAACTTATGAATACCAAAAGATGTATAAGCAAGTGGGGTTCTTCCTCTTCACATAGTTTTCTTTATAAAGGTTCTTCTTCAATATAACTGTTGCTTCAATATTTTTCTTGCTTTGATTCTTCATTTAAGCATATAAGATCAATCTCTTGAATCATTTATTTATTATAATTTTTATGAAAGTTTATAGTATTTTTGTATTTATAAAAACATTTCAACTAACTAGCATATATAATATATACTTATGACCTTTGATTTTATTTTATCTATAAAATCATTTTTTTATTACAACTTGTATTATGCGTATCTTCTAAGATTTGTAAGTTTCTTTAGACACTCCAATACTTTGCATCTACCACAAAGCACACGTTAGAAAGTTCACATAATAAGCATGAGTATTTTCTAGCACAATATTTAATATATTTTTCTCATCAAAACTTCTTTTGAAAGATATATGAGGATTAGACTGTCTAGGTATCAACATCAAGTTCTCCTTTAGATAAACACTTAAGATATTATATCAATAAAACAATTATTACAAATGTGTATACAAACCACTTTTGATTATAGAAAATATATAAACTATCCTGGTTAAGAAGGTACCCAAACTGCTCTTGGTGATCCCTTCTTAATCTCTCCCAAGATTAAGAACTCAAGTATTCTAATTATAACTTCGTACATGTTGAAAATAAAGTTGATTTTTTGTTTATAGAGTTGTCTATAATTAATAAGGTAGTTGGGACAATTCTACAATAGTCTAGACACATCTAAAGTTAATAGGATAGTTGGGAAGTCTACAATTAATAGGGTAGTTGGAAATGTTCAAATTAATTAGGAGTCTAGAATGTTCCCATGAGTACTATAAATAGAGCTAGTGACAAATCAAGCCATTTTGAGAAGTAAAAGTCCTCTAAAGATTCTTTTCTCTTCTTTGTTGTATTCTTCCACCCTTTGAGTGTTCGATCTTGGGCAACAGACTTTTTCTTATTTTCTGCTGTTCTTTTACATTTTACATGGTATCATTAGTATTGTGTGTCAAGATCCCTTGGTGGAAAAATAAACCGTACCTCAAGAATGGATTCAAGTGGTTGTAATGGACTTGGTATGAGGTATTAAATAAGTCCAACTACAACGTTTGAAGGACTTGTATGGAGTCTTATCTTGTTGGTGAAGATTTGTGGGATGTTGTTGATGAGATTAATACAACTTTTCCCACAGACGAGTAAGGAAATGTTGATGCATTCAAAAGATGGAAGCAGTTGAATGCAAAAGCGAAATTCGTTTTGAAACGGTCAATTTCACATGGCTTGCTCGATCATATCATGCGGTGCAAGTCAGCACACGAAATTTGGCGGACCCTTGACAGACTATTCAACAAGAAGAATGAAGCACGACTTCAAATCTTGGAGAATGAGCTCGCCAACGCCATGCAGGGTAACCTTTCTATTTCTGATTATTTTCTTAAAATTAAAAATCTTTGTTCGGAGATTTCTTTGTTAAATCCAGAAGAAACAATTTTCGAAGCTCGAATAAGGAGAATTATTATTTGAGGATTAAAGGCGGAGTACATTCCGTATTTCACATCGGATAAAAGGATGGGTTCAACAACCATCCTTTGAGGAGTTTGAAAATTTGCTATCCTCTCAAGAGTCACTAACAGAGCAAATGGCTAGTGTCTCAATAAAAGAAGGAGAAGGAAGTGATCTCATGGCTAGGAAGAAGTCTTTCAAGAGTAAAGAAAATCAAGATAGCTTGACCTCTCGTCCACACAGCCAAAGCAACTCGAGCCTGAGTGGAATTAATGGTGAGTCTTCTAAGAAGATTTTCAAATGTTATCGATGTGGCAAAATTGGGCATATCAAAAGGTTTTGTCGAGCTAAATTACAAGAGAGTAATGTAGCTGATAAGATTGTGGAGGAGAAGATTGGGGGAAGTGGTTTATGGCAGAAACAAAATATGTTGATGCCTTGGCTTCTATCAACTTTGAAAATGACCGGATGGTGGATTCTAGTTGTGGTCATCATCTAAGGGAAGATCAATCCAAGTTTTCTAGCCCCCGAAAGTATAATGGGAATGAAGCCAAATTCACGACCAATACTGTAACGGTGGTTGTACCGACACCGGCCATAAAAGCAGTGTCTCCAACAACTTTCGATGGTGAACAGGTACTATCCTCAAACTCATCTCTAATTGTTGAAACTAATAATTCAATGCAACACACAAGGAGTTGCACCACTGCGCCTGAGCTGTTAGAGGAAATTGAACGGCTTAAAAAGAGAACAGGCAACTGAATCACAAGATTAGTTAGTTGAAGAGTTTGTGTAATAACATACTCACTTTGATGACCAATTACGGTTCTGGTTTTAGCCATCGGCAGTTAGAATCATCTGCTGGTGATGTGTGTGTGTCGGTGTCAGAAGGGAAAGCTCCCGAGCTTTTGCCTACGAAGCATGTTTCTTCGACTGATGATACCGTGCATGTCGATGGCGACGTTGGCTTCTTCTTGCCATGTACGATGCGAATACAACAAAGGTAGAGGTTCCTAAGTTGTTGGAGTTTCTATTGGATTGAAACAGTGTAAAACAGAGTACAAAGCGAAACCAGTGGGAGATTAAAGCATGCAAAAACACAATTGTCCCAAGAACCGGAGGAGCGTGACTTTTTTAGAGAAAAAGTTCTTGAAAGCACCATTGACGCATTGGAAGTGCAAAGTGAAGAAAATATTGTCAACATTTTCACAAAGTCTTTTTACAAGACTTCTTTTGTACGAGACTCAGGGTAATATCCAAAAAATCACTTTAAGGGGAGTGTTGAAAATAAAGTTGATTTTTTATCTAGAATATCCCCATGAGTACTATAAATAGAGCTAGTCATTTGTCATTTGTATCAAGCCATATTGAGAAGTAAAAAGTCCTTTAAAGTTTCTTCCTCTTTTTTTAAATCATTCTCCATTATTTTTTAAGTTATTCTTCTTTAATTGTATTCTTCCACCTTTAACCTTTAACAGGTTTTTTCTTATTTTCTGGTGTTCTTTTACATTTTATAATACCTACAAAATAAAAGTTGTTTATTTAAAGAAAGATAACTCTCAGAAGAGGATATGTAGATGACTTTCTCAGAGATAGATAACTTCACAAGATTAAGAATTCAAATGTTATACACACTTTGATAGAAAAAGTAATTAAACTAAAAACTTTAGATTAATGATCTATCTCAAATTGTATATGTTGTAGTTTCTTAATGTTTTTAGACGTCTACCAACTTTGTCTTTATATAAGTCTTTTTAGAAATGACTATAAATATGTAATCTTATTAAATAATCTTCATGTTATCGAAAATATAATCTTTTGCACAAATATATCCTTGATTTTTATTGCTGTAATAGAAGTCTTTATCTATAAGATTTTATTGCTGTAATAGAAGTCTTTATCTATAAGATTGAGTTTTCTTCTTAAGTCTTTTATATCGTAAATATAAAGATAGTGCAGGCATATATGACAGGTATATATTTTAATTATATTTAATTTTATTTTTGTTTATACTTTTATTTAATTTTTAAGATCAATTAATTCCTTATACTATGTTTTAGAACGTTACCAGAATTATTTATTTCTTTATATTGAAAGATGTGTGTTAGATGATGATTGTTGTGTAACTTTTTAATCGATTAAAATTATTTAACATATTAAAATATTATTTTAATATTAATGGACTAAACTTTTTTAATTATTTAAAAGCATTAGTATACATGTTTTAGCATCCTTCTTATGTCTTAAAAAAAATTCATGAAATTAGTTTCATCAATTTATAGTATTGAGATAAAATTTAACTTGAGATTCAATACTTTTTTTTAAAAGCTTTCTTGTCTTGATATTTTTATTTAAATTCTTAGTTTAAGAAGTTGACATTGTGATTACTTTTTACTTATTTCTCATCTTATGTTACATTTTTCTAAGTGATTTTGTTCCTTTGCTATAATTTCTCTAGTATATTTGATTTTGATTGGGATTGTTAAAGGATTTACTTGTGATCTAAGTGGTGGTAGAGAATATTGTCTCATTGAATAAATAAGAAATATAAGAATCAAGTTGAGGAGTTTACATAAATAACTCAACAAATTTTGAGTTTTATCTTATTTGAACTTTTCCAAATTATATATTTTCCTCTTTGTCTTTCTTGGTGTGACATATTCAAGAATTCTACTTACCAAAAAGCTAAACATTTCTAAATCATATATTTTGCAACCTTAACTTTTAGTTTTCTCCATGATGTTCATAAAGATCTTATGAACCTTAATCAATATCACCGTAATCAAATAAGACAAAACAGTTTAATGATTAATTTAATAGAAAGCAATAGCTTACTTCCCAATGCAACAGAATAGAGGAAGACAAATGTTATAGAAGCCATAAATACTCCCAAGAATGCAATAACTTTTTTACTTTTATCCACAATCATGGTCAACTATGAAAGGAAGAAGGAAATAAGGATTGGGAAACCCTAAAAATAGTTTAACAAGATTATTTCGGTTATTAATTTTTTTTCACTTTCCACAAATTTGTTTTTTCAATTATAAATAACACATGTCCACAGTATTAGAATTACATGGATCTAATAAAAACAATTTGAGGAACAATTACAATAAATAAAGAAATTATGACAGACAAAATATCAAAATTCTAAAATTTATTAGGTGCTAAAAAGTTATTTAAGAAAAATATGTATATTCTATAATGGGTACTACAAAATGATATTTTCTTGATTCTTCATGTTAGCTAAGTCTAAACCTAAAAATTGAAATTTTCGAAAATACAAAGATGCAGGGATAAGAAGTCATCTAGAAGTTATGGACTCATTCTTTTCTGCACTTCCTCAGCACAATAACCATTATATCTTTAATGAAAAAATTGAATAAATTCAAAATTTTCTAATTTTTTATTTAAAGTTATATAATCTGAAATATAAAAAAAGTATTTTTTAGATTACATAGTTAAAAATATAAAATAAATTATATTTTAAATTGTATAATTCAAAATATATTTTTTATATTTTAGATTGTATAATAAAAAATATATTTTTAATATTTTAAAAAAGATATATAAAAATACAAGACGAGATCATGAAAGGGCAGGAAGAATGCGTTCAGATCCGATAAAGGGCTTTTCTCCAATTAGTTTTTGATAATTTTTACAATATAAAAGATTGGTAGAGTTATATATATTTGAAGAAATCAAACGGACCTACCTATTTGTAATTTTTATATACAATATTGATAAAATTAGTCTAATTCTTCTGATAAATGATATCATAAAACTTGAGATTTTGCCGAGAAAAAAGTGCATTTTATTGGTGATCATGTTTCTACAGTTTTCCAAATCCTAGCACCAAGTGCAATGAAATGAATCCAGGTAGAAACTTTTTTCTGTACAGTGAATAAAGTAGCACTTTCTAATGCATTGCTCATTACAACAAAGTTTTCCATTGGAGCATGAAATGAGATAAAAGGATATTCTAAAATTCCTGCAGCCTCATAACTTTGGAGTAATTCTTGGGCGATCCCACTCTGTGATAACATGGTCACGCCTTATCTCCTTGAGTGAACGGCAACCGGTTAGTGCCATAGTTAGTTCAAACTCATCACTAAGCATTTGAAGTACTTTTCTCACACCAGCCTCTCCATCAGCAGCCAATGAGAACAACACAGGTCTACCAATCTGAAGTTTGAGATGAAAGGCAAAGATTTAAATGGCAGGAAGGAATGTGGGGTAAGCTACACTTTTTTAGATAATCACCCTATAATGAAACACCAGTAAATTAATGAAATAGAAGCATGTTCCATAAGTTTCTTTGACATTTAAGGCAAATCCATATTCTGAGGAAATTACTAGGATCAGGATCATGTGTTTCTTAGTGGAACTTAGGAACTAACTACACCACTATGATCCTTATATGTTTGAGTAATGCAAACAAGTATACATATATTGTAGTTATGCATTCAACAGTTTAATTTGCTATGATGGTGATCAAGCTTTTGTGTACTTACAAACACACCAGCTGCTCCTAGAGCTAGTGCTTTAAAAACATCTGTTCCTCGGCGAACTCCACCGTCCAGAAAAACTGGAATTCTTCCTTCTGCAGCTATAACTACCTATTCATGTCAAAGCAACCAATATTTCCAATATGTTAAAGTGAAAGAGGACGTTCGTCAATAGGGACCAAAAATTTAAAAGAAAAAAAAAATGAAAATTCATTGACATCGAGCATGGAAGCAGGCAATGAAAAGAAGTTTTCCAATGACTCAAATATAGCAGCTTCAAAGTTTTAATGCAAAATGCACAATGTAATAAGTGTCCACCATACAAATTAAAATTAAAAAAAATAAAGAATTCACAAACGAAACAGGTAGAAGATAAAAGTAAGAAGATAAAAAAGAATCACACATGTGATTCAATTAAAGTATTAGTGAACTTCAATCTACAAGTACAACAAAATTCACTACGAATGAAAATTACAACTCAAAGTTTCACTCTTGCCCAACTCTCACAGTGTTCTGTTATTATAGATGAACAACAACTCTAACTTAACAATAACTGTCAATGCAGGTTCCTATTTATACATCATAACTACTATAACTAATTGTCGTAAAACATGCGTAAACGAGTATAGAAGACACATGAACAATGCTTTCTACAACTGAGATAAAATGTCACTTACGGGTCTATCCAAACCGTACTAATTGCCATAGACACAAAGAGACTAAATGTTCTACTAAGACTATCCACACTGATACTAGAAGATACACATCTTCTATTGGAGTAGTTAGACAACATAGGAGCCATAACAAGATTTTTTACTAAATCAATCTTCACAAATCTCTACTTTGGTTCAGCACAAATCTTCTAAACAAGATTCACTACCTTCCACTAAGCTCATCACAAGCTTAGTCACCAATTAGTTTGATCAAATCTAAGCAGTGGACCACTTGTTGCCTGACAAAACCTTCGTAATCATATAAGAGAGATTATGGTCTATTGAGACCTTCGTTACCTTCTCAAATCCTCGAGTAATCTGCTCTCTTGTGACATGCAACTTGATGTCAATATGTTTCGTTCTTTCATGGTAGACTTGATTCTTAGATAACTGCATAACATTGTTGTTGTCACAGTAAAATGACAACCTGGTCTTACACGTTCAACTCTCTAGCTAGATGCCATAGTCATAAGGCTTCCTTCACTGCTTCCATCATGGCAATACATGTTGCTTTAGTGGTTGACAAAATTGTGGCTACCTTTTGCAGACTAGCCTTCCAGTTGACTGTAGTACCAGTACTATATGCAATAAACACATAACATGTGCGAGATTTTCTAATGTCCAAACACCGATCTTTTTCATATCGTCCAACTCCACCATAAACTAAAACTCTTCAAAGTGATCCTTTCAAATAACAAAGAATCCACTTAAGAGCGTGCTAGTAAGCTAGCCTCTAAACCTCAAGCTTATTATTGCTTACTATTAGAATGTCATCAATATGCAACAACAATACTATGAAGAGATCTTCTAGAAACTTGAAGTAGATGCTAGTATCATACTTGCTTGATTCAAAGCCAATACTTGCAATGAATTGTTCAAACCGCTTGTTCCACTGCCTTGGGGATTGCTTCAAACTATACAAGGATCTATTTAGTTTATAAATACAATCCTTCTTGTCTCCTACCTCAAATCCTTCTAGTTGCTTCATATAGATGATCTCCTCGAAGTCTTCATATAAAAATGTAGTCTTAAAGTCCATTTGTTCTAAATCAAGATTAAGCTCAACAGCCACGACTAATGACATCTCAATGGGTGTTTACTACAGGAGAGAAAACATCATTATAATCAACTCCCTCGCTCCATGTAAAGCCTCTAGCCATCAATCTCACTTTGATTAGTTCTTGGATTAACATCTTTACATTTGAAAATCTATTTACAACTTACCAACTTAGAACCCACAAGTATAGGAACCAAAGTCTAGGTATTGTTTAGATGAAGTGACTTCATCTCCTCATTCATGGTGTCTAACCATTGAGTTTTAGTCTTACTTGCAAGTGCAGATGATGCACTAGAAGGTTCATCTTTTAAGACCTGACTAGCAACTAATAAAGAATATGCAATAAGCTTTGCATATCCATACCTTTTTCAGAGCTCTAGTCGTTCTCCTTGTTCTATCTTTGGAAATATTATAATCATCATGTCTATCTTCACCAGAAGCTTGTTGTCTATCATTACAAATTGTCTAACTCATCATTTTGTACAAATCCAGTTTCGCCTGACTCCACCTTAATGTTTTCCTTCTCACCATCATGGCCTCACCCAAGCTCACCTTCTGAAACTTCTGATTTAAGAGTCATCTCTGTTTCATTGAAGATGACATCCCAACTGAAGATACATCTCTTGAATCTTGACTCAAAACTAGTGTTATCAATATCGAATAATGGAAAATATCGAGAACCCAAAAGTCTTTTATGAAATTATAACAATAACCGTTACGGCAAAAGCATTACGGTCAAAAGAAATACAATATATATATATATATATATATTGTATTTCTTATGACAACAAGGGCAGCATTGGGATCGTCAGTGGTAGTAGTGAGTGACAGCGGCAACAAGCTGTAGTGAGCGGCTGTGAATGGCTATGAGCTACGACTGTGAGGGGAAAACAGTGAATTAGGAAGGAGAGAAGAAAGGGTAGTGCGTAGTCTGTTAATTTGAATAAGTGCATAGTCTGTTAATTTGAATAATGTACTTCACTTTAAATTGAGTCGAGTTAGCCCAACTTCAATTGAAAAATTAAAAGGAAGCTACTGCACATTGCTGCCTCGCTTTGAATTAGGTCAGATAGGGCCCAACTTTACTTTAAAAAAATTAGGGTTAGAGTTTGCAGTCGGAGAAGACCGCTTTGCACTGAATTGCAGCAGGAGAAGAAAGCGCCGCTACACCTTCACACGTGATGCGAAAAGCGGCCGCCATGAGAAACCTGCATTGCCACCGACAAGCTGTAAATCTGCTACTAGTTTTTGCTATAACGCCACCATGATCGGTGTATGATAACACTACTCAACACACCATAGATGGTATCCTTTAACACTTTCTAGATAACCAAGAAATGTGCATTCAATAGCACATGCATCCAATTGTCCTTGCCTATATGTGCACAGACAACATAACCAAAGATTCATAAATTTTCAAGGTTGGGGAATGTTCTAACTAGGTTTCCTTGAGAGTGTTCACATCAAGCATTGTTGAGGAATATATGTTAATGAGGTAGGCAGCCAGCAGTAGTAGCAGCTTTAGCCCAAAACACCTTTTTTCTGGAACTCCAATACTTAGCGATATACATCTCACCTATTCCATAATGGTCCAATTGAATCTCTCAGCTAGGCCACTCTATTGAGGAGATCTCGCTACCGTCTGGTGTCTTGCTATGTCATTCTCCTTAAAGAAGGTATTAAACAATTTTGAGCAGAATTCAAAACTATTATCAATTATGAACCTTTTCATAGACAACTAGTTTGGTTCTCGACGGGTCCAACTTTTAAAATTTTCAAAGGTTTCATCTTCAGTTTTCTAAGGATATACCAATAACTTCCTCTAGTAGTTACCTACTATTCACAGGAATTATCTAGCTCTAGAGTGTGGTGGAATTGAAGATTGTCCCCACAGGTTACCAAGGCCAAGAACAATCATGTCGTGAGCCTTCTCTATCATGTTTCTTTGTCCTCCGCCACAACTACCTCAAGCTTGGATTCACCTTCTAGAGATTCAAGGAGGCCTTGTGGAACTAGAAGAGCATGCATTTTCAAGCACTAGAATCCAAAATCATTATGATTTAGTAAAAGTCATGATAATTTAATTCATGTTCACCAAAACAGTTTGTTTGTGGAATAACTCTAAACAAACTACTGCAAACACGACTACCAAAAAACAATAAATGGTAAACATAAGATCAAGAAAGAATCACAACACCAAAAGTAACATGGTTCAATCAACGTGTTAAGGAACTTTAATCTATGTCCAACAATAATTATGAATAGAGATTACACCTTGAAATTTCTCTCTCAGTGAACTCTCACTCAACTATCATAGTTTTATGTTACCACTCTCTTAGTGAACTCTCACTCAACTCTCATAGTTTTATGTTACTACTGTTGAACAACAACTCTCAAGTAATAATAACTATCAATATAGTTCCTATTTATACAACATAATTACCGTAACTGAATTCCATAAAACATGTTTAAACTAACAGAGAAGACAAGTGAAACATCACTTGGGCGGTTTGTCCCAATGATATTAATCTTCGTAGACGCTAAGAGATTAGATGTTCCAATGAGACTATCCACACTGATAGTAGAAGACACAATCTTCTACTGAGGGTCTAGAATAGTTAGACGATCTAGGAGCCTTAACAAGATTTTTATTAGACTAATCTTCTCATCAATTAATAGAAATCTATAAATGATTAGAATTCAGTACCTCTTCCAAAGCTGTGATAGTTGCTGGGACATAGTCTAGTTGACGAGCTCCGTGATTGGAAACAATGATTCCAGAAGCACCAGCTTCTAAGGCTATCCTTGCTACATTATTAGCATAGGATATTTAATTAGGTCGAAGATTGAGAAAGCAATCCTAACAAGATAAAATGGACGATGAAGGAACATAGGGTATCTGTTTGATAGGCTTACTATCTTCAGCAGTAAGTACACCCTTTACTAATATTGGCAATGAAGTGATTGTTTGAAGCCATTTGATGTCCTGAAACAAGATTTACCATAAAATTAATATTCAGTGTCATAGATTCGGAAATTGCTTCTGCAAATGCTCTATCACCTTCCAGTTGAGTGATCGATCAATTTGGCCAGCAACGTAAGAGGCGAGACCAGAGTCACTAGTCTGCAATGTAATCCCAAAGAGCAAATAGCAACAGTAACAATAAGATGACCAACAGAGAAAAACCCCACCTGATTTCAAAATTCATTCAAATAATGGAAAATAGCAATTTAACCACACCTTGTCCAGCCTTCCAAGATCCAATCCTTCAAAATTCTTCAATATCAAGTGTGGTGGCAATGTAAATCTACAAAATACCCCAGCAATCAACCCAACCATAACGAACCATGTAAATTTTTAAGGAGACTCAAAGTTCCAAACGGTTGCCAACCTGTTTTTGATGTCAGCCTCCCTACGACCAAGAATTGGAGTGTCCACAGTAAGGGCAATTGCCTTGAAACCAGCTCTTTCAGCTCGTCTCACAAGCTGAGCAACTACATTTCTGTCTTTAAACACCTGAGAGAGAACAGAACAGCAGCATATTATGTGTTCAAAAAGATTTTTGAGATTTTTAAATAAGATGAGATAATATATTAGTGCTAGCATAACCAAAGCAAGGAGCATAGTATTTTGTTGTGTGGAGGAAATTATAGAGGAAAACCAAGAATTATTTGTCAAGATTATGAAGGCCTTTTTGGCAAACAAAATGCAAGTGGCAACATGCAGGAATCAGACCTTAATTTACCAAACTCATTAAAGCATTGATAAAAGTGCAACCAAAAAATTGTATTAACAATTCATAAAAGTGATTTAGTGATTAACACTCAGTTGCTTGGAAATGTTTCATACCAAAATGTTCTCTTATTCAGGGGGAGACTTTTAATCACAGAAAAGAGAAATTTATAAGGAAGAAATGAGGAAAAAAAAAACCCACATAGAGCTGAAAAAACCGAATGCCAGGACCTGTTGAAGCAACCTCCTCAACACTGGAAGTGGCCCAAGATGATAGTGTCTGACAAAAAATCATGAAAATTAATCTGTTGGAAAGTAAGTACAATAAATAAATGCAGGTCACTAGGCCTGCACAATTTCATATTAGAATCAAATAAATAATAAAACTGTAACATAAAAAAAATATAGGTTTTGTCTGCAAATAAAACCATAGTGCACGACATATATGGTGAAAGTCAAACCATGATTGTGCCAGCTGCTGATGCTGCTCTTGCAGTAGCGAGTTCTCCTGCACAAAAGTTGCATGATTTGTTAAGATATATTAAGAATCCGCGACTTAAGTATTAAAAAAAATGAACATGGTTAATGTATAATTCAGATGCACTTTAAAATTGTAGTACATACTAGAAATACCAACTACCAGAATAGTCAAATGACGTCAAGATTGGAGCATTCTGCGATATTCTCCACTTTAAAACACTAAAAAAGTAAATAATTTCCAGAAGCTCCCAACCCTTTTCTGTTCCATTTGAAAACACTAGTTTTCTTGAGATCGTCCTCAATAATTCATTGCAAATATTTCAGAAAACAATTGGACAGACTTAACCTACTGGAATTTTCTGTCCTCAATTCTTAAGTTCATTCGCTTCATATTAGATTGTAATCCTATTCTTATTTAAGAAACAATAACACTAGTTTTTGTTCAGAAGGCGATGTTCTATTGTCTATGTATTAACCAAAGCCTCTTTCAAATCCTCCGCTTACGTCCTTGTGCTTATAGCACACTAAAGTATACATATGATGACATTCTATATCTCATACTATAATCATTCCACCTCGAGCCAATGGAACGCGAAATTCCGTGGTTTTTGCCTTTATGAGAGTGATGTAGTTGCATATAGCAGCAACAGAACAACACTCATAAAGTAAAACTTAAAAAAACTTCTGTTTAATCTTCAGTTGGGTTTGATGTGAATTTGATCTTAACGTTGGCTTGAAACTCAGTGTGAAATAAAGAAAGATTTTCTTTTGCATACTCAATTGTAAAATGAAGCTCATAAATTCAAACCGATACCCAAAAACAGAATGACTAGCAATGTCTTAATGTAGGACACCAAGGAGTCTAATCACATACCTTCAGGATGAGCCATCTTCTGCATGGCTGTCGGAGCAACCATGATAGGCATTGAAACTTTGAAGCCCAATATAGTCGCAGTCAAATCTATCCTGCTTACATCAACAAGAATACGTGGCCGGAACCTGTTCGATGTGAACCAAATAGATGTTGGGCACAGAGCTTCACAATAAAAAAGGGTGAAGATTGATTAAAGGAAGTAAAGTTGCAATATCATAAGACGGGAATCTTGATGAGTATCTTTAGTAATCAAAAGAAAGTTCAACTTAGATTTTGATGAAAAGTAGCTTTCTATAGGGGCAGAACAGATACATAGAAGTCATGGTTCCTGAGATAAGAAGATTACAGAATCCTTGCGAATGCATTTCGATTCTCTTTCAAAGTCCACTGATCCTCTGCCCCTGATGCATAGTAGTCATAAACCATCTTTGGCAATTTTTCCTTTGCAATTGCTTCATACTCGGTAACATTAGTTATCATCTCCATTTTCACAAGATTGACTCACGAAGTCCGCAGGATATGCTGAAAGTGAGTTTGAAGAATTAAATTACATTAAAGATATCAAATGCATTTCAATGCAAAGATGACATGCAAGTATGAAATACCAATATTTCAAACGATATAAAAGCATAAAACCTTAGTCTTTTGGTGTTCCTCAATCATATTTCAATTAATCACCATCGAAGTGTACTCTTTTATCAAGAGTTATCATTCGATGTCAAATGAAAGATTCATTAGTCCACACATGAAAGCAGGATCTTCTGAAATTTTCACATCAAAACTCAAGTTTCATAATTTGTCGTGTGTTTACTTTAGAGAAAACAGATCCCATTTTACTTTATATGACATTGATGAGCAATTCCACTAAAAGGATCACTTTATTTACACTCTGATGAGCCAGGATCAGATTCAGAAGAAACCCGTGACAAAAAACAAACCAGTAGATTAAAGATGAAAACTTTCAAACTGCTTAAACCTCAAACGGAGCCCAAAACAATGAATTGCAAAACTTAGCACAAAAATTATAAATTAAGACTGCGAAACAAAGTTAAACCGCGTTCATAACCCATTCGAAAAACAAAAACTTACGTTACACAAGAAACCAAACAACATGGAATTAAAATGGGGTACTAAGTTGTTAGGGAGAACCTTTGGCTTGGGCCAACCCGGTTAGAGATACGATGAACCTGAAAAGGAACAAGAAAAAGTGACGAGCAAAATCAAAAGGGTCACGGTATATAACAAAGCCAAAGAAATAAAAAAGGAATATAATTAAGGAACTGTACAGTGACAAAATCACGAGTACCTTTGAATGTGACAAGTGCTTGTGAATTTGTTAAGTGAGCAACGAGACAAAACAGTTTCATGGAGATGTGAGCTACCATGTTGTTCATCATGGCCCGCAGCATTTTTTGCTGTTTCATGGGTTAATAATATGTTATTACGTACCAAATAGCTTTAATATAACAAAAAAAAAAATACTTTTAATTCAAAATAATAAAATCAAATGATATTAATTGGCTTTATATAATTGCTTGATTGTTCTGTAACATCTTTTAAATATGTTAAATTTAACTTGTTGACATATTTTATTTTATTTTGTACAGTTTAAGATTGTTGAATTTATAAGAAAAAGTAACGGGCGGCTTTAGAAAACAAACAAAACTTGAAGAATCGATAGGAAAGTAGAGTAGGTTTTGACATTGACAGGCCATAACAACATGGGAAGTAAATAAATAATATTAGGAAAAATTGTAGAGACTAAAATTCCCATTTCTTTATTGTTAATAAATTATTTAATTATAGGTGTTTTAAAATAAAATAAATTATATTTTAATTCTCACATCTTTTTGTTCTAATTTAATCTTGTGTAATATCTTAGTCTTTGTTTAGATTAACTCATGAAAACTAATATAATGAAAAAATAAAGAGAAAGGAGAGAGAGAAAATACATATAAGTAGAAACATGAGAGTTGTTTAGATGAGATGAAAGATAATGGAAATAAATTAAAAGTAAGATGATTTTATATATTATTTATTATTTTTGTGATTACTTATCATTATTATTATAATTAAAACATAAAAATTACAATCAATTATATTAAAGTCGTAATCAATTATAATTTTAAAATTAAGATAAATTTAATAAATATTTTAAATTCATAATTAATTATAGTTTTAAAGTTAGATTTAATTGGTCTTTTAAAGTTAATCAATTATATAAAATTAATGTAAATATTAGTTTTAAAGTTAGATTTAATAGGTCTATTATCAATGTATGCATTTTTTAGAAGTTTTTTATTTTTTTTAACTGATATTTTCATAAGTTATCACTAAATTGGTCAACTTAGTGTTCAAAATATATAGAATGGTTAATTAATTTAACAGAGATATCTTAACTATTCTTTTGTATAGAAAAAAAATATGAAAACTTTAATAAAGAAAATAAATAAAAACTGAAAAACATTGTAATGGTAATAGGAAATGAAAAGAGAAATAAGGGATTCCATTTTAACAATTTTTATAAGAAGAATAATGTCACAAATATATTTGTCGAATTTGATGATTGGGAAATTTTAGAAATGGTTGAGCTAGATTTAAAAATGGTATCATTCATTATATATTTGACGTTCTGTTCTAAATTCATGATTCATATTTAAATTTATTTTAGGAAATTATTTTTTAATCCAAAATCCAAATTTTAAAGTGAAAGTATACATGTTTAGTGTACTTGGATCCCAGTGAAAATAAAGTTGAATTCAACTCAATTGAAGTTAAAAAAACAACATATTGTAACTTTTAAGCCAACGATATTCAAAGTTAATTTTGGTCTTAACTAGAAACTAAATATTCAATAGAAACAAATGCATTAATCTAATATTCAATAAAAACTAAATATTAATTTAGGTGTTTAAAAATTGTGATAAATAGGTTTTTTACCATCTTCAAAAGAGTATGTTACAATATTTTTTTCTTTTCAATAAACACAATTAAAAAAATCCCAGCATACACATTTGTTATTCATAAAGAGAAATAAGCCCCCAGGCCTTTCATTTTTTTATTATATTTAAGAAATTTAAAATAAAAAAATTGTAAGAATCCTTTTCATGAATAAATCCAAAATAAATAAATAAAAAAACCCACTATACCACCACAGTTTTATCTTGAATAACTTAGCCATGTACACTTAATAACTTTCCTTCATGTTTTCATAGTTTAAACAACTTAATTATACACATTGAATAACTTTGATATAATATTTAAGTTATTTATTTTGAACGATTTAATTATATATATATATATATATATATATATATATATATATATATATAATAAATTTGATGCTATATTTTAGTTGTTTACTTTAATTATATGCAATGAATAACTTGGATTCAATGTTTTAATCTGAAAGACTTAATTAAATTTATTGAATTTTTTTTATTCAAAGTTAGAAAGATTACTTAGAGGGAGGGAATTGTATTCATTAAATATTATTGATATGATGTGCAAAAATATTGAATGTTGGAAAAGAATGTAAAGTTAAGCTCAATCAAAAAGGTAGTTTACCATAAACACAACATAAGCATTCATAAAAGAAATATAACATTAATATATAACATTTGTATTTCTTTTTTCAATCAAAGATGGTAGAAAGAATTTTTTATAAATCTTGTAAGCACTCGTCAAACAGTTCAAAAATATTTTTATAATCTTTCTTTTTTGAAAGTATTTTCATATGTATAATGTGAAATAAATGTTATCTTCATAGAGTTCATGAAAGCTTGATTAAAAGTATATTCAAACACATTTAATCAATTATCTTAAATTGATAACGAATTAATTTTAATAAAAGTTAAAAATTAATTAAAATGTTCACTGATGTAATTGATTATTTCCTTTTTTCATTAATTTTAGAAGTGAACTTAAAACAACATTCATTTATTATTAAATAAGTTAATGGATTATTTTTTTAGACCAATTAAAAGTATAATTTTCCGTTCTTTGTTTTAATCAGTTAACATAGTGGATAATCGATATATTCTAAAACATATAAAAAATAGTTTAATTCATTACATAATACCTTAATCGATTAAAACAAATTTAAAACCTTTTTCACACATTTTAATATTTCAAAAATAGTTTTTATTTGTTAATATTAAGATTTGATTGTGTAATAAATTGAGACTTTTGTGATTTCATCATGTTTAAGACTCTCAAACACAAGCAATGAAAGATATAACGCACAATATATCTTCAACAACTTCTTATGAGGCTTGACTTTGTTCCTCAAGTCCAACATTGAAGAGATTTTTGAGAAAAAAAAAAGTTATTTCTAGAATGAGCATCATCAAAATCTTGTTAAAAAAAATCCACCTCAAGAATAAAAATTAAACTAAGAAAAATCATTCCATTACATCAATTTGAATAAACTATAGTATATCTTCAAGTTGTATTATACCTTATTGAATAGAAAAATGCTAGTTTGACACCACTATTCACTTTATACTCCTATTTAACATTATTTTTGGTTAATAAAATATTTTATATTAATAAAATAATAATATATATTGGTGTAAATGGTGTGAAAAATGAATAGTGGTGTCAAAGTATCACCACCCTAATGAATATTCATAAAAAAAAAAGAATTTTTCTTCTTTTGTCATTATTGAATGTTGACTGGTATGTGTTGGAAGATTTCCTCATTCTTTTGTAAAATATTTTATATTGACAAATTATGAGTCCATCGCAAGATTGCATAAAGAAAGATGACAACTCAGCTTCTAGTAAGAATCATAAGATTTTATGGTTTGAGAAAAGTTTTACCTATGTCCCACAGTGGACATCAAATATTCTTATCAAAAAGAGTGTTATACTTCCAAGGTGAAAATAATGATGCCTCCAAGGAACTGAGTTGATACTTATGATAATTAAGGTTGAGTTGGTTATAGAAGGCCAATTAGAGATATACTTACACAAGATTCTTCAATACTTAAGTCAGTAAAAGTTATGTAGAGTGAAAATTGAGTGGGTACTTTTATGATGTTATACATATTTATAGATTTTAGGTCCCCTAGAATAAAGGCTTAATAATAAAAAGATATAGTCATTTATATAAGTACTTGAAAATATTACATATATTTCAATCTAATACTTGTTTGATTGTTAATTATTATTAAATAATCTGTTAAAGTAAGTATTTGGCCTAAGTTCAAGAGGGGGGGGTGAATTGAACCCTTTTCAAATACTTTTCGCAAACTTGCTTTTCAATGTGAGAATACAAATTCTTTAGAGAAACTTAGAATGCAATC
>Ga0209489_106009_pt1 | contig 20087 bp, 9 predicted proteins | sample SiratrowhiteBW_FD_187527 | JGI IMG/M metagenome (GOLD analysis project Ga0209489, IMG submission 187527) | Root nodule microbial communities of legume samples collected from California, USA - Siratro white BW (SPAdes) (version 2) | ecosystem: Host-associated > Plants > Roots > Nodule | place: USA...
TGTCTTAAATAGGAATTAACTATATATATATATATAGTTAATTCCTATTTAAGCCATCAGTTCTATATCTTTAGTTAATTTAATTATTTGACAATAAATTTAACTATACAAAATCAACAGCTTTCAATATTTAGATTAGGGACTAACAGATTTAAAAAGTTTAAACACTAAATATCTAAAAAAATATATTTTTATTAAAAATTACTAAATGTAATGCCAAATTACAATTTTTGGATAAAATTTCTCACAATTTTAAGAAAATTAAAATATGTTAAATATAAATTAGTTTCGATTCAAATGTTTGACTTTTTTTTTTTGAAATATTGGTTGGGATAACGTAATTCAAATTTATTAAATTTAAGTTTTATAATTTGAATAAAATATTTCAATTACCACCATAAAAAATATATTTTATTATTAAATAAATATAATATAAAAATATTGGCTGATTGTTTTTTTTTTTAGTAAAGTTCATCAAACTCAGTGACATCAAGATCAAACAAATGAGAATACGAAGAATGTATATATAAATGTGAGAGAAAAGAAAATATGACAAATTTTAAATTTTTATTTTTTAGATAAAATTTAAAATTCCATAATTTTAAATAATCAAATCCCTTTTATGATTTTATAGAATTTCAATTTCTTTAAAAAAAATTATCCAAACAACATATATTTTATGATAAAGTATTTTAAGTTTCCATAAAAGTGAATTACTCTAAATATTCTTTGACCAAAAAATTATTAATCTTTATGTACCATTTTTATTTTTATTTTAGTTAACATATTTTAAAAAATATGAACAATTCAATTTGCAATTCTATATGTATTTTATATTTGATTTTGGTTTAGTTAAACTTTAGAGTTAAAATATTCCTATTGAAAGTACCACAAAAATGTACGAAAAAGGGAAAAAATATTTTCGTTAAATAAAATGTATAAAAAAAATAAAAAGCAAAATTAAGAACTAAACTAAATTATAAATTTTCTAATATGTAGAAAGTAAATTGTTGGATAAAAAGTACGGAGAGCAAAATTGTGAATAAAAAATTAAAAAGAAAATTACAGTTTAAAAATATAAGTCTCACTTATCATTCCCTCACATTTTGTAACATGTAATTAATTTTTATGACATAAATGATGATTATTTGTTAAGAATGAGTTGCAAACATGTTAAATATGTTATCATTAGTTCTCGTGATTTATTCATTGCACTGTGGTGCCGACAAGATTAAACCATGTCTTTGAACACTAATTAATGCAATTTAAATTCAATCACAATTTCAAAATTTATAAATTTTCAAACATCAATTCTGACCTAACATAACATCAATTCTGAAATCAGCAGGTTTAATCCAAACACGTAATTTGCAAATTGTGATTTAATTCCTGATTCCAGAGTTAAAAAAGAAAACTTAAAATTAGTATTCTTCAAAATTGTTAAATTCTATATCTATATGAAATATCTTAATCTTTTATATTCTACCTAGGAATCTACTTTTGGAGTTTGTACTATTAGGGAAAAAGAAACTAAACGTAAGTTATCATCAATAAGAGAACATTTGTTTTTATCGAATCGGAGATTGTTCTTTTCATCCGTGAAGAATAAAAAAAATGTATAAATGTATGTTGAAATTTAAAAGTAATGTAAAGAATTGAAAGCATTGATAATGACAAATTGCAATATTTGACAATGTGGAATGACTTTTATGTTGTCATGGTATTATAAAATGCATTCAAAAGAGTCTCAAAGTTAGGTGAAAATATACAGAAATAGATAGAATGGTTCGTTCTAATCCAAACAAATTTTAAAATAAATAAAAAAGTTAAATGCAGTAGTGGTGCACTTTAAAAGAGTTGTTATTTATTTTAGCTTTGATACTTCATTTGTAAAAACTAATAATTTACTTAAAGTCATCAACGAAAATATTTGAGCTTTCCAAAACTAGTCTTATTATTTAAAAATATATCTATTTATTCTACTAACTTATCTCTTACCTTGCTTATCTTTTTAACATCCCATTACCATTATAATAATTATTGTAAATTAAATTCCACTATTATTACAATTGTGAAAAAAATGGCAGTGTTTTGGAGTACTTTTACAAAGATTTTGGATTGATTATGCAAATAATTATTAGTATAATATCTAGTCATTTTCAAGGAAATGTTATGGAAGTATTGAATTAAGGTAATTTTTTACATGTTATTGTCAACTAAACGAGAGAACGGAGGGGTTAGTAAATTTAAAATTTTAAAGAAGTTGGGTTTGGTGTGATTTTATGTATTTATAACTTTGAGTTCAGTGAAAAGAAACTCATGCATTTGACATAAAAATGAGAACGAAGGATGAAAGCACCAAAACTGCAGGCGAGGAAAGAGCACAAATTTGAGAGTTATATATACTCTACAATGAAAAGGACTTGTAGAGACATAAAATTTTTACTTACACTAATGAAAAATAAAATTTTATATTAATTGTGAAAAACTTTTTATATCAGTTCCACAATATTGATGATATAGAAAGCTTATAGCTTTTTGCATAAGTTACAAACACATTATATTAGTTATAAAAATAACTAATATAAAAAAAGTATTTAAAAAAATATTACATTGGTTGTAAGTTATAATTGATGTAATAATGTATAAATTCTTTATTAGATTGGTTGTAGTTTATAAGAAGAAAATAAAATTTATTGGGTTGATAAATCTTTAATCTATACAATAAAACATTATAAAAAATTTCAATTTTTTTTAACAAATGTAGATATGTGAAATAAAAGTCTAAAATATTAAAGAATAAGTTACAATACTAAAAAAAAATAGAAAAGTAATAGTAAATTGTGGACCTTTGTGTTCTCAAATTTTTAGATGGATTGAGACTCAATAAATCTATGTATTTTTTGTCTAACTTGCTGCACTCTCAATTTGTCAATGTACTCAACACAATGAATTATAAATTAAATGTAATTTTTTATATATGAAAAACATAGACAACACAATATGACTTACATGATTCATTGTCATATCATCAAAATATTTAACATGGAGGTTTTTCCAACAACATCTAATGCCTTTGGTAAGAAAATGTACAGAGGAACAATAGTAATATCAACTTTAAAAAGTTGTGCTATTTCACTATTGCAGAGGTTTCCTCCTCAACTTGGGTAATATGGTCAAAAGGTGAGACATGAGATCATCTTGAGCTTTTCCATCATCAATAATAAGCTCTCTCATAACTAGCTCATCATCAAACTCATCAAACATACTATCTTCTTTGTTATATAAAGATTAGGTAAGGTGTTATCTTTTGGAAGCATCTTTTTTGAAAACTCTAACAAACATGTGAAACTTCTATTAGTATATTCATTTCTTGTTTTTAAATAGAACAATTTTAAAGTTGCTAACAATAGTGTAAAGTTACCACATCATGAGAATGATTGTTGCTCTAAGTCAAACTTCAAAGAATCATACACATACGTTCTTCCAATATTTTCTTCACCAACATCACATTTCATTTGTCCTAAATGATCACCCATTTCTTCTTCCAAATTCTCTATTGTTGTTAACATAGTTGAAATGTCTAATATTTATCTCTTACCATTGTTTATATTGTATAATTTTTTACTATATCAAAGATAAACAGATGATCAATTATCTCTCCAAGATCAGTATGTATATGATTTAGACAAGGAACACAAAAGGATAATAATATGTCTCATTGATAGATTTCTATTTTATTAAGCAAATTACAATAACTCATCAACTCCTTTTTCATATTTGCTATTAATGTGATGTGCATTCATCCAACTTTATTCCATTATTAGTAGGTTACAAATTATGTCATCATTAACTATGAAATGTGATTCTCACTTTTTTAATTAAAGATAAAGCCCTACCAATTCAAAAAAGTATTTTTCATAATTCTCTAATTATATAAACAAAGTCTATTAACTTAAGTTTTTTTGGTAACATTTCACATTGGTGATCATCGATATCACCACAATAACCTAGCAATATCATAAGAAGACAAGAAAACGAATACAAATACACGTCAAAAATGTGAGAAAGAAGAGATATTATGTATTTTAGATAATTTTACATTGAATGCTTTGAGATCTGATCTAAATATCTATACTTACCTGGAACGTTTACATCATTCAATATAAATGTGGACGTTTACACTGAATTATAAAATGTTTGATGTAAACAAAAGTTTAAAGTCAGTGTATATTTTTTTTATGTCATATTTTATAATAATCCGATTTCAATGTATTGATGTAATTGGTCAAATTTACACTAATATGTATTAATGCATACTAAAGAGTCTAAATCAAAGGACAACTTATAAATGAATGGGATTAAACATTTGAAATCAAACTCTATGTTTATAATTATTTTAATTAGATATAAAATTTATATTTAAAATCTTTTTCAATATTTTTTAGATAATTTGAATGCTTAACTTATTTATTTACTTAATTATATAAGTTGATATTTTTTACTTGTTATTTTTATAATATCATTTTATAATTACGGCTAATATTTAATAAAATAGGTAAAAACTTTAATTATTCTTTTATTAAATAAATCACGCTATGCTGCAATACATAAGTTAAAGGAAACAATAAAATCAACCTACCGTGATGTATATCAAACTGAATTATAAATTTTCTTATTTATAAAAAATACATAAGTTAAAGAAACAATAAATACTTAAAAAGAGAATCAACCTACCCTGATGAATATCAAACTGAATTATAAAGTTTCTTATTTATAAAAAATAAATCAAATTAACTGATTCTTTCTCCACCTCCAAACCTTTTTAAGGCAGCTCTAAAATTTTTTAAAATTCCAACGCCTTTTTTTTATAATTATTCTTTTATTCTTATTTTAATTAAATGAATACAACAGGAAAATTTGGAGGTGGGTGGATAAAAGGTTGATGGAGATCGCTGAAGGTGAACAGTGAGGTGCAGTTTGAGTAGTCTTGGGCAGCGGTGTGCGTTATCAGCGACGGTGGACGAGTACGAGAGTAGCGACGCGATGGAGCAGTGGTGGTGGAGCGTCGTATAAGGTAAGTTAGGGTGAGTTCGATTTGTATTAGGAAACAAAGGGTTTCGAAAGTTATTTTAGTTTTTGTGAATGAGTTACGGAAAGAAATATTACGAAATATATTCTTGGGGTGAGAATCTTTTAGGAAACAACAAATTTCGAAATTTATTGATTGAGTATCGAAAGTGGGTATTTTGTAAGTTAGTGTTCTGAAATGGATTTCTCACTTATATTATTATTTTAAAATATGGTGTCTTGTAATTCAAAAAAACTTGTTTCGAAACGACTTGTTTTAAAAGTTAATATATAATTTTAGAATAAATCATTTCGGAACAAGTTTTTTGAATTATGAAATATTCTGTTATATAATAATAATTTTTGAAATTGGAGGTATAGAGTCATTTTTGTCTCTACATTATTATTTTAAAGATAGTTTGGACAATTTAAAAAATTTTGGAGGTGCCAAAAAAGACTTAGAGGTGCATCAATATGCAGTGAGTGAATTAACAATTGACTTCCTTTTAGTTTTAACTCATAATAAATCAACCCATTAAGCCGGAATAAGTAACTTTGACTTACCAAATAATTGTTCATAAAAGTCACATTAATGTTTAGAAAAATTGTAATCATAACAGGACACCATTTATTGTGTGATTGACTCGGATTGTACTTACAAGCCCGGACATACATATTCTCTCTAAGTATAACAATAATTATCAATAAAGACTTTAATATTATTTTAGAATTCAGATTTAAACCTAATTCAACTATTAAAAAATCTGTTTATAAGATAATGCCGGTTTGCACTTATACACATTCGTATTATCAGATAATCTAAACGTTTGAATGCATTTTTTGAGGTTGAATACTAGATATCTTGATAACGAAATTTGTATAACTATTTGTAAGTTTGTATATAAGTATTTATAGATGTTTGATTGTTTACATGAAGTTCTTATCCGTGGAGGCTCCAACAAGATTGGTTTACACATGGGAGTCCTGTGCCTATGCTCGTGTTGGCCATGAGTTGTTGACGAAAGGATGTACGAAAGAGAATGCATGAGTTAATGGCGTGGACCTTCTTGTCTCCTACAACTTTGGGGTGGAGGAGCATTTACGTGGCTTCTTTATACACTTAGCATTTTTAGGGTTTGGGATTATATTTTAGTATTTATTTGACATGTGTGTATGATGGAATAATCTATTTTAGGGAACTCATAATTATGGATAAAAAAGATTTGTTGCTTCTCTCATTAATTGTAGAAAAGACACAATGATTTGGGGTTCTGGTTCACACCATGTGTGCAGTGGTCGGTGTGAATCTGCAAGGAAATTTCACTTGGCTTGATCAGAGCCTACAATACCAGAAAGTTCTATCTATCTATATATTTAATATAAAAATATGAAAGACATTATAGTGAAATTTAATATTTTTCTGGATCCAAATAGTATTTATAGATAAGTTGTTAAGATAATATGTTATAAGCTAATTAGTACATTTGAAATATTATTTGTTGTGAAATTTGAACCTGCATCATAATTTTATTTTCAAAAGATATCTTTGAAAATTAAGATAACTGATGATGAACAAATTTACATACTCTTATAGTTAACTATAATGTAAATAAATTTGTTGTTCTGATTAAAATTTATCTAATTAAATTTATTTGAGTTTTAATCGTAATTATTAATTAATTTCTCACAATTTTAAAATAACATCTGATTTAATTCTTGGTACATCAAATAATTTTATATCGAAGAGTTTACTACACTGATGTGTGCAAACCTCATATCGCTTATTTAAAATAGATTTAGAAACAAATCCATGAAATCTAAAAAATTGGAAACAAAATTTAAATCCAAAATTTATAAAAAAAAGAAACTTATAAATACAAATAATAAGAAAGAAGGTACATATGGCACTACACACCGTAGATGTTCTAGCCTAGTTGCATTATTTTTGTTTTAACCAATACACCAACCACAAATCAAAGTATTATGAATTCAATCTTTACACAAGAACAAAGGGAATTTGTGTTGGTATTTTTTGATGATATATTAGTCTACAATTCAGATTGAAATTTTCATACATACAACACTTCTTGATACACGTCTTAGCAGTTCTCAGAAACTATACACTGTTTGTTTGTCAAACTTTTAAAGTGTACATTTGATAAAACTCAGATCGATTATTTAAAATATGTCGTGTCCAGAAAAAGGGTCAAAGTAGATGATAATAAAATTCAAGCTGTGAAACAATGGCCTATACCATCATCAATTAGACAACTTCGGGCATTTTTGGGCTTAACTAGCTATTATCTAAAGTTTATTAGACATGTTGCAGTAGTGGCAACGCAACTTAAGGATTTGCTAAAGAAGGATGCTTTTAAGTGGTCTAACATTGAGCCACAAAAGCCTTCCTGAATCTGAAGCAAGCACTTGCTCAAGCACCGATGCTAGCACTTCTTGATTTTACACACCCCTTTGTATTTGAAATAGATGCTTCAAGTACAGGTATAGGAGTAATTCTCAGCCAACATCGACATCCCATAGCATACTTCTCCAAGAAGTTGTCGGTAACGGTTCAAAGGCAATCTGCTTATGCTAGAGAGATGCAGGCAATAGTAGCAGTTGTGACAAAATTTCGTCATTATTTATTAGGCCACAAGTTCATTATCAGGACTGACCACAAGAGTTTGAAACAGCTGTAAGCACAGACCATACAAACGTCAGAACAACAAGCATAGTTGGCTAAATTATTGGGTTATGATTTCTCTATTGAGTATAGGACAGGGAAGGAAAACCAAGGGGGCTTATCTAGGGCCTTTTTAACTCTAACTTCGGTTACGAGCTTGTGGATTCCCAGCCTTCAGTAGGAGCTCCAACACCTGAGACCAATCAATAAATATTCAGAGACTGAACTGAGATCAGGAGGGCTACATATCAGAAAAGGGTTGTGGTTTTGGGATGAAAGAGACTATCCTTTACAACCACAAGTAATACTCGGACACAGGATGATAAAGAAGAATGAAAAATGGCAGGAGGAAGTATTAATCAAGTGGCAAGAGCTAACCACAGAGGAAGTTACATGGGAGCATTACACTGACATGCAGAGGCAATACCCAACTTCAACCTTGAGGACAAGGTTATTTTCAATGGAGGGGGCAATGTTAACAAAAAAGGTGGACACATGGGGCGCAAATGAGAATTAGGTTAAAATAAAAGGGGAGAAGGAGCCAGAGGGACGTGATGAACATTGTAAGTATCTGTTTCCTACCTCTCTGCATTCCTTTCTATGAGTTCTTTATTCTCTCTCTGAATTCTTCTTCTTCTTCCTAATTGTAGGTGAGCAAGTTATTCCTTCTCTTTCGTCATCTCTTTACGTATTGTCGTATTGTCGTACTCATACTGATAACTGTTGAGTAATTCCTTTGTTTATATTACAATATCAAACTCGTATCAATTCATCTCTGAATACTAGTTTGTTAATATCAAACTCGTATCAATTTATCTCTGAATATTAGTTTGTTAATATCAAACTCGTATCAATTCATCCCTAAATATTAATTTATTAATATCAAACTAGTATCAATTCATTCCTAAATATTAATTTATTAATATCAAACTCATATCAATTCATCTCTAAATATTAGTTTATTGATATCAAACTCGTATCAATCTATATGAATATTAGTTTGTTAATATGGATTATTGCATAGTTTCATTTTGAAATCCTTCCGTAATACTACGTATCAAATTTCATCACATTTTCTTGTTATTATTTAAGCTTGCAAATTTCTTCTATTCCACCAATTGTTCATTTCCCACTCCTTGTTCTCTTCTGACCTTCACATCTAACATCTATATATCGTACCACTTTAGGAAAAAAAAAATCTTATTCATTAAATAAAAAAACAAGCAATAATATCAATATCATTTGAAAAATAAAAACTATCATTCTATACTTGAGATTTGTTTTTGTATCAAAAATTTTAAAAGAATATTTTATTTTTATAATACTTTATGATAAAAATATATTGTTTAAATATATAATTTTATAATAAATTAAAATTCTGAAACTCTATGAGAGTAATTAAATTATTTTAAATTAAATAATTTTAAATTCTAGCTATAAAAAGGATAAATTTGGAGTTCTCTGTATTTACCAAATTATATTTATTCTCTTTATATTTTTTTAATTAACTTGATTAGTCAAAGTGTTGTTGACTTAATTAAGTTTAAGATATTTTTGAGATAATTACTTTTTGGTTGATAATTATTATATTTTTTATTTATGTTTGTTAGAGTTACTTTTAAATTTATATTTTTAAAATTATTTTTCTTGTTTTTTTTATTATAGACAAATGTTATTTTTCTCTCCGTATTAGTTTTACTAATGTCATGTAGACTACTTTTATTTTTATTTTTGTGGATATGAACTACATTTTTATTTTTGTTAATGTTATTGATATTTGTCTAAATTATTCTTTTTTATCATGAATACCATTATATTCTTTTATAAATAGTCTGTTAGGATTTTTTTAATGTTGATCAGAAAAAACTTTCAAGTTTTCTGTCAATGTTAGATGAAAATTTTTTCGATGGACATTGACCAAAGTTAGAAAAAAAAAAGTATGTTAATAACATTATAATAATAATCTCAATAAACATTAGTCTAAATAATAGTAATTGACATAATTAATGATATCAATAAAGAAAAAATTAATGTAATCAATAACTTTTTTTTGGTTAATATCTATTTAAATAATCTTATAATTTGATCAAAATATAACATTAATCAAAATCAATTAAAAAAATCACCGTTAATATTTTTTAATAATTGAAAATTGTTTGATATTTATATTTGACACGATTTGAAGTATTCTACTTAAAATAAAATAAAATTTGGAAATTCTAAAATTCCCACGGAAGACCAGTGTTTAAGATTATTATGATTCTGACTATAATTTCATTTCATTTATTGAAATACAACAAATTACAAATTAATATAATTATAACCGTGAATACTCCAAAAGCTCTAACATTACAACCAAAATCGTGATCACAAACGTCTTTCTAAAATCTCGAATAAAATGTAAAAGAAAATAAAATCCTTTTCAAAAGAATGCAAGTAACAGGCCCTTATTTTTTTGAAAAGTCTTGAATATTTAGCAAAAAAATATTTGAAAATTGATTTTAAATCTAATTCAGCTCCATATTGCACGAAGACCATCTTGTTACGGAAATTTATTTTTGAAAAGGAAGAAAATGAAAAATTGCCATCATGGTGAAGAAGATCTTTTTTTTTTTTCAGTTAAGTTGTTTACATTTAAAGAGGTTAAGTATCATATTTTAAAAAGAATTAAATTTCGATGTTAAAAAACTTATATAATGTTTTTATGTTAACATTTCAAATTCTTAAAGTTACTTTTAGTTAATGTTAATATTTTTCATATTCAATTTGATTTTTAATTCAGACATGTACACTCAATTTTCTTTTAAATTTAATTTTTTCCTTAAGTCTAAGCTACTTACTACTAAACCATGAGACTACATACACTTTTCAATCATACCATAATTAGTATTATTCTTACTTTTATTACTATTGTTATTATAATTATTACTAATATTATAATGATTATTATTATAAGTATTATTCCTATTATTATAATTACTATAATTATTATTTCTATTATTTACTATAATTATAGTTATAGTAATAATAATAATAATAATTATTATTAGTTTTATTATAATAATAAAAATAATTATATCAATTATAATATTATTATAATAACAACAATAAAATTATAATAATTATAGTATACAAATTATTAGTCTTTTATTGAAGAAGAATTATTGGGTTTCAGCCCATCTTAGATTTGGGGTAAGGTTAGGCTGGCCATTTATTTCTGCATTCCCATAGTTTTCTATGTGCACCCCATGGAATGAAATTGTTCTCACCCCTTGCCGTCTTCGTGATACCCTTATTTATCTATTATGTTATGGATGGATAAAAAGAAGAATTTTTTTTGGATTATACAGTTTGAAATTCATTTCTTTCATAAAAAGAAGTTATAAATTATATAATTTGAAAACCACTTTCAGATTATACGATATGAAAATAAAAAAATAAAATTTAAATTATACAATCTAAATTCACTTACAGCATCTTAAAAAAAACAATTTTTTTATGAAAAAGTATTTTTTTTTTTATTTTGCAAATTGCACAATGTGCAATTCATTTTTTATAAACCCAAAGACAATGAAAATTTTAATATTTATGGAGTTGCTGAAGAAAATTATTAGGATGCCAAACTTAAGAAACTAGTGGACTTAAAAGAAGAGTTAAGATTATAAAATCGGGCGCCTGCTATAGTACTCCTCTTTTCGCTATATACACTAGTTACTTTTTTTTACTGTTTAACCGTTCTTCAAACTTATTTTTTTATTTTCCTATTTTGTCTACAAAAGGTATTGTAATCTTATTTTATACTGACCAACAAAATTTTAATACTCAATTTCATCGTTAAAAATTATGCAAATAATGGAAAGATAGTAGGTACATTTGATTATTTTTTCAACTTTATAACTACATTTGACAAAACCTAATGTATTTATTATTTTAGAAAGTTTATCTTGGAATACTCAATTGAATTTAAAACGAAAAGAATGTCTTAGAAAACATTTTCTAAAATGTTAAAAAAAATAAAATATAATACGTAAAAACATTTTGAATTGTTCTGGAGTGTGAGACTCAAACCATAAAATGGAGTATGTATAGTATAATAGAAGTGTAAGGAAAAATAGTGATAAATATGTTATTTTAATAACAACAAAAGAGAGTGTAAATAACAGTAGCCCAAATACTTATATACCAAAGTTGGGTTCAAGTAGCCCGATCCCCCGATAGGCATTTTACTGGATGTTTTTTTTTTTTTTTTTTTTTCAAGTATCATATTATAAACATTTTAGATTGGGTAATTTAAAAATCTATTTTAAATTATACAATTTGAAATTCAAAAAGTATATTTTGAGTTGTAAAATTCGTATTTTAAAGTATATAGATTAAAGAAGGTATTTGTATTGTACAGTTTAAAATATATTTTTCAAATTAGATAGTTTAAAATATATATTTATATTATTTAATTTAAAAATGTATCATAAATTATATAATATAAAATAAATTTTCTTATTACATAATTCATAAATATATTTAAAATTATATAATTTATATATTCATAATATATATATATATAACTAGCGTAACATATTGTCATGTATTAATGTTGTAAGGACGGTGTCATATACAGTAGAATCGTTTACATAATATTGACAATGGAAAACAAATGCTAATTTTTTTTTTCTTCCAAAAAATGAGGTACAATAGTAACAATGTTTGGATTCAAAAAGAATGTTTGCAAAAAAGAAATGAGAGACATAAAAATTAAGAGAAATTGGGTAAAATTAATTGTTACTAGAGTTGAATAAGATAGAAACAAGAGTCAAAAGTGATATAGAAATATCTTCCTATTTATCAGGCTAAGTGGAAAAAGAAAAAGAAAATAACTATGTAATGATTTTTTTTTAGTTCAAACGTTGATTAAACTAATTGGTTGTATGATTTGACTTATAAATATTTTTAGATAATTAATTGAAAATGAAATATTTATAATTTGAATAAAAAGTTTTAAACATCAAAGTAAATAATTTAGAACTTTAACACTGTAAATAACCCAAAATAAAAATAAGGATTGTAAAGGAAAAATATAACGAATTCTAATTTCAATTTTTAAAGAGGAAAGTAATAAATTTGAAATATTTGAATACTTATGCAATACCATAAATTAAAAACACATTAATGAAAAATTAATCTTTTACGTCACAAGTTATAAGTTGGATTTAAAGAAAAATGTTGAAAAAATAAATAAAATTGTTGTGTGGTACGGGTTCAACATAAAGCTATTTAAGTTAAGATTTTCATGTTCTTTCTTTTTCTCATTTGATACAACTTTTTCTTTTCTTTCGTTTTTTCAGTGAAGACTACAGAGTATTTGTAGATGTTTTGAAGCCTCTGTGGTCTCAATTAGTAGTTGTGGATGTTTTATAGTAAGGAGTATTTTTCTCGAATTGTATTAGAGTTTTTGTGAATATTATATCATGATGTATGTGTTTTATATGGCTATGATTATTTTTTAGATATTAATCACGATAATGTATGAAAGTCTTTATTAATTTTATTATAATATGTTTTTTTTTACCATTTTAATTTTTATATTTACTTTTTATATTTTGAGTTTATTATATTTGTTTTTAAAATTTGTGTTTTATTATTTATCCAATTTTGTGAAAGTAGCTAAATATTAGTTTTTGACTAATTTTTTTATGTAACTTATTTTAATATATATTTAATATTAAATTTCTTCTCTTTAATAAAATAGTTTAAAAATTTAGTTTAGAAAAACTTCAAATTCTCGTAACATTTAATAAAAAATTTGAATAGAAATAAAAAAAAATTAAAGTTATTCAGGTAAATTTGCTGAAGTCATGTTCAATTTTAATGCAATTATAAATATGGTTTCGGTGGTCTATATAAGATGTATTATTTATAATTTCATAGGAAAAGTTTGTCGTGATGTGCTTTATTATTATTATTATTATTATTATTAATTTTATTTTTTTTCTGTATGTTTACCTTTAATTTACATTTGTATTTTATTGATTTTTCCCATGAAATTTATTAATTTTAGTGAAAATTAAAAGAAGGAAAAGACGAAATAAATTACCCATTAAGAGTTGCTTGAAAGGAAGTTGCACCTCCTAAATGGAAAGACTATTTACAATAAATTATTACTACTATTACTTCTTATGATTTTTAAACCATCTTCTGGCATTACTTTACCTCTTACAAATTTGTGTCAATTGTCAACAATTTTTTTTTTTTTTTTTTTTACAGAGCAAAGACATTATTTGAGTGTGGTCCCATCTTATTCATAACTTGTCAATTATATATCTATACAGACAAGTTAAGTTTAGTTACATAAAATGCTATTTAATTTATGATTTAGAATGAAATGTGTGCATTGAAGTTGACATATAGCTCCTAACTTTGGTGGGTGAGAGAAGATGAACGTTAAATATACAAAAAAAAAACAAATAAAATTATATATATATATATATATATATATATATATATATATATATATATATATATATTAATTATTGGTTCGAATGAATATAACTGAAAAAGAAAGGTCTGGTTTTGATTAATTTTGTTCTTACGAATGATTAAAACAAAACAAATCTGTTTGGTGTCAACTTATTTTTCATCTTAGAGTAATGTTTTATTTTATTGCATAATCATACTACTTAAATCTGTTTTCAACGATTTTTCGTTGATCAATGTCTTTATATATAGAGTAATATTGAATTTTTTGAAATACGTTAGAGGATACGTTTTCTTTATGTATAAAATATTTTATATTTAAGATTTTCCTCTCTCTCCTTTGTGTATTTTTTTTTTATATTGTTATAACCTAACAACGTTAATATAGGACTAGTTAAGTTTATTGTCCTTATAAATATGATTTTTTGTTAGATTTTGAAAGAAATTAAAAAAGAGGTTGTAATTGATAACTCTAATATTTTTGGTTAGATGTTGAATTAGATGTGATTGTGGAGGGAACAGTAAAACGAGAGAAAAAAATTAAAAGGAAAAAATGATGACGAGGGACACAAAATAATTTTATTAGGGTTAAAAGATTATCATCATTAAAATAAGGTAAGAGAACAATTATCACACTAAATGAATATTAGTTGAATTGCTTTTTAAATGTTTGATATAATAATAGTCAAATAACAATAATTTCTACTGTAATTGATTATTTCTCTCTTGTCTTAATGTTTTTAAAAGTCCCAAGACTTTTTTTTTTTTTTAATTAAACTGTTATAACTACCTTTTTTATCTTTTTTTTTTGTCTCATTTTTGGTTATTACAGATAAAGGTCAAAGGAACTTTCGAAAAGAATAAGAAAAACACACTTCATCTGTGAGTATAGTTTTGACCCATTCTTTACCACTGAATATATTTGACAACTATAAAAGATCTCCAAATAATAATAAAATTTACTATAAATTGTCATCATGGACATTCTTTAGCTTTTGTGAAACATTATTAAATACAAATTAAGAAATTTATATTTATGACATAAATTCTAAAACAATATACCTTTTATTTTTTTTTAAATTTAGTTTAATACATTAATAAATTTCTTAAGAGAATTTTTAATTAGGTGCTCAAACTAAATAATTTATAAAATTGTGTTCTTAATCTTCTATATTTTTCTTAACAAATTATTTTTTCTGACGAAAAAAATTCATAGATAAAGTCTGAAATTCGTGGTAAAACTCTTGTAATTTGTAGTTGCTATAAACTAATTTTGGTTTACAAGATTAGGGATTTAACTATTTTTTTCTTTAATGAAGTATTTAAAAATTATCAAACGTCTCTGATTAATTTAAATATAAGGTGTTTTAAACTAGTCAAACTAATTGATAAATTAATAAAAAAGTTAAATGAATAGTAATCAACATAAATATACAATATTCTATTAAAAATATGTAACATTATTTTAATTTTTTATAAGTATATAAGTTTTTAAGCAATATTTTATTATATATACATACTAACATAATATAAATAGCTGTCAGGAAATAATATTGTTAAAAAAGTGAGATGGAGTGTCCACTAATTTTACTATAAAGTGATATAAAACATTTTAAATAATTTTTCAAACAAATAAAAATATTTGCATCGGTTAAGTTTATATTGTCTATTTATAACTTTTTTATTATATAAAAATTTATGTTAGTCTAATCCATATCAAGTTTGTGATATATTTTAAATATAAAGTATACACATATTACATTATTTTCTTATAAAGAAAATGTGTTAAGACGTGGATTTAGTGAAATGTTATATAATGTTCATAGTCTTTTATAAAATAAGGGGAAGTTACGTCTCATTTATTTTTCTCACTTTTGAGACAACATATCCAACACTTATTTGAGTAAAGAACCTTAATCCATTTCTTACTCACAATTGAATTCCTAATCTTTAATCCTGTCTTAATCCCAGCTTTCTGTTCAATCTGAAATCCCTTGCTGAGGTTTATCTTCAGAGCTTGCGCAAGGGTCATTTCACAGAGCAATTCTGATGTCTGTGGAGAAACATTTGCGTGGAGTGAAGGTTACGATTGGAGTCCACAAGTTTGAAATTAGGGTTTAAAAATCTTCCTCATTTAGTTAGTTTTAACTTGAGGTGGAGGTAGAATGAGAATACATGGACCTATGGACCTGCGAAAAGGTAGAGTTGAGATGTTATTAATTCCACCCTTCCAAGTTAGAAGGTAAACCTAATCAAATTGCATGGATATAATTGTTACGAGCATTAAATATTATACCAAAACCTTCCCTTTAGGTCCATAAATCAAATTTTCACTTTAGACAGGTAGAATGTCATTATATAAATATTTATTTTCACTCTTTGTAAAAACGTTTGACATATTTGAATAAAAGTGTGGTTTCTAGAGAATTTATATACTACTTGAATTTTGTTACTTGAATTTTATCTTGGATTCTTAAATCAACTGACAATTTTATTAATACTTATTTTGAAGTTTTTCGAACATCGTGACAATTTCTATTTTTTTATTAATTTCTTTTATTATTTTTTTATTTTATATCTTTTAAGTTCCTAAGTATTAGATCGAGTGGTTCCCATTAAATGATACTCAAGATATAATTAACTTTTTTTATTTAAGAGTGAAAAAACTTAAGTACTTAATTTAGTTCACTTAATCTTTTACAACGTTAATATTATATCTAACAATTTCTTTTTGAAAATCTTGATTCTAATACTAATTGTTTAATGAAAGGTTTATTGTTAAGCTAAAAAACTATAACTAATAATTATGACCCAACTCTTATTACTTAAAAGCTTAACAACCTAAATTTGTTAAGATTGAATTATGACTTGATCCACCTTATCTTTATTACATGATAATTAATGTTACATGTAATATTAAATTAATATTATTCCTTTTTCTTACATAATTTGTTCATAATTTTATTTTATTTATATTTCTCTTCTTTAAAACAATTTCTCGTACTTAATGAATTATCATATTTAGTGACAAGCTTTCAAAAGTTTTTATTAATTTTTTTTTATGATTATTGTTGCTTATCAAAGTTTGGACATTTATTATCACATTGATGTCTAATAGTAAACTATTTGAATAATTCATAAATTATAGAAAAGAATTCTTATCCCAAATCCGTCTAATTCAATTTCATCTCTCTTTATCTCTTTTAAGGTAAATGAAGTATGAAAAAAAATATAAAGATACTTAAGCATCCCGTATATTCCTCTAATTCAAATTTAACAAACAAACAAATCACTACAAACTCACAGAGAATTCTTTTCCAATTATATGCAAGACCTAAGAAGATGAGAGAACTTGAAACTAAAAAAGAAAAGAAAAGATTCCCCAAATGTCAAGTTATCAGTAGATGACGTGATAACTTTCTCTTAATTATCTTGGAAGCACAAAAAGGGAAAGAAAATGAGAAACTTCTAAAACTTCTAGAAAAAAGTAAGAATACTTTTTCAAAGAAATAGTAAACTAAGAAATATAAAAAATAAAACTTTTTATTTTTCTATTTTATTACTCTAAAAATAAATTTAAACATAACTATTATTCTTTAATTCACCTTTAAACCTTCTCTCTTAAAGACTTGAAAAACAAGTTCATAAAATATATAAAACACATTACTATAATACCACACATAAATGATTTCAATTATTCTAATACTCATTCACCTTTATTTTTTTTCTTCTCTCTCTATATATATAATAGGATTTTTTTTTCGAGACAACTTTAAAATCCACCTCTAACATTTATTTTTTAATCTAATAATTAAAAGTAAATTACTTTGAAATTATAAAATTAATAAAGTAAAGGATGAACATGAAAATAAACACTGACTCTTTCAAAGTTGATCCATTCAATTATTTATGAAATATTTGTCCATAATATTGTGAGTAGTTGGGAATGAGAATTAATAGGTCGACTGAGAGAGATGGTGCAATGGAGGACAATAAAGTTGAGAAATGTTGGAGTTGCAAAACCTACCATTATCAAGAAGCTCGTGAGTGATAGAAAACGAGAAAAGATTTCCTTTCCCATGCCTTTGTTCATCTCAGTCATGCACCATCCATGCATGCAGAGATGTCCACACGGTTACGCACGAGTGAGGAATCAAAAAGCTTCCTTTAATTACCAACCAAAACACCAAAGAGAATGAGAGAATCCTAACATTATCCCCTCACAATTTCACACTTCAACTTCTCAAAATATTGAGTCCACACACTTCTCAAAATATTGAACAACATTTAGTTCATATTTTTTTGTACCAAACGGTCATCAATGATATCCCTTGGCATTGAAAAATGAAAAGAAAACAAAAGAGAAAGGAAATAAAAAAATTGGAAGAGAACAGAGATTAGGAAATAATGTTGTGGGAGGAGCAAGCCCCGTGATTCCCGAGGAAAGGGTTTGTTTATATTGATATATAAACAATCTTTTTGTGAGGTTTGGGTCTGCATCAGAGACAGCACAGCATCACATTACATTTCACAGTCTCACACACGAATCAATCAAATATTGTAAACCCTCCTTCTGTTTCTCACTGCTGTCTATTCATGCACTTCTTAATTACTCTCATTCATATATGTGCCTTCTAATTAATTCATATTCACAATATTAGTATTGTATTGTGGTGGTGCCCACTTCAATGTGTTTGCTTTCATTCCAAATTCTCATGAATAATGACTCATATATAGCTACTTAATTATCACCCATAAATAGTTTAGTTGTTCAGATATGTTAAACTATACTCAAATCATTTGTGTAGAAATGATTGTATTGTAATTCGATCATCACATTGTATATGAATCAATACATGCAAGGTTTTCAGTTTAACAAAATGACTTTAAGATTCTAGTTCTAAACATATAGTTGCATTTAATATTTTAATAAATTTCATCTGATTTAACTAGAATAACTTCATATATATGTGATCTGAAAAAAAAAAAAAAAAGTCTATGTTCGAGCTTATTTAATGATTTATTAGCTTGGAAATGGTTTAGTATTGGCTGTTACAATCTGTTTGGTGCACATAAGCGAGAATGGACATTATCCAGTTATAGATACTACTTTCTAGTTTAATAAAGTGAATTTTATTTAAGTTATATATATGTATACGCATATTTTATTATTTTTATATTCCCACAATTAGTTCTTGAGTCTAATCTAACTCACCTAATTATCCTACACATTTTTTAAGCACCTTGATATCATCCTAATATATATGATATTACTCAAAAAGATCTGAATCATTGTTTATTTTGACGAATATAGAAGGTTTTTTTTTTTTTTTTCAAATCCTGGTTTGAATAATCCTTTATTAAATACTAATAATAAGTAATAATATTAATCTATCTAATCCATCTAACATTCGTACAAACCTAAAAATTAGACTAATGCATTTAGGTAGGGAGAACTTACATCCATCCAAATAAATTGATAATGTTCTACTTCAAATAAATAATCCTTGAGAGACCTACAACGTGAACAATATCAGGTAAACATTTTGTAATATACAATGTCATAGATTATGTCAGAAATAACTACTGATTTAAGTGTTGAATATACCTTTGCAAATACTTCATCCATCTCCACTATAACACTGTACCAAGAGAAAGATACCGTTCATACAACTTTAAATCTTGGTTATTGAGAGCCACACTTCAATCAAATTGTCTTCAGAGTCAACTTTGGGTACCTTGACACAACACAAACAAGCATGCCACAACACTAATAAGATTTTAAAATGTTATATAGGTATTAATTTAAAATGTACTTATACATACATACATATATATATATATATATATATATATATATATATAT
>Ga0209489_106011_pt1 | contig 20070 bp, 10 predicted proteins | sample SiratrowhiteBW_FD_187527 | JGI IMG/M metagenome (GOLD analysis project Ga0209489, IMG submission 187527) | Root nodule microbial communities of legume samples collected from California, USA - Siratro white BW (SPAdes) (version 2) | ecosystem: Host-associated > Plants > Roots > Nodule | place...
CTTTATTGTTTTTTTTTCTTTATGACTTTTAATCTAGGCCATGGTAGGATTACTTAGGAGTGAAAGTACTTCATAATCTTCTTCCACAACTTCCTAAAGATCAAATACTTTCAAGTAAGAATTCATTCTCACTGTCCAAAAGTCAGTTTTCCATCAAAGATTGGAAGAGTAGCTTGAAAAAAACTCATTTCAAAATCCATAACAACTTAAAACACACACAAGTTTCTAAAAAAAAAACTCTGTACCAACTTTTATTTTTTAATATATAATGGCAGTATCAAAACAGTTTGATACAGATAATAAGATGATAAAGAAAAAGAAAAACTGAAATAAGAGAATAAGAGTTACAAAAGTATATTTTATTTGAATACAACTTAATTTACATTCAGAAATAATTCACTAAGAAATCATATTCTATAATTCTAGCAACTACTGCTAATAACTTTGACTAAAATAATAGAAAACATAAAATGAAAAATTCTAAGTTTCTTAAAAGTAAAAAACAACTAATGACTAAAAAAATAGGAAACAATTCTAAAAGCTTTTTAAAATTCTATAACAAAAAAGATAAGCTCTCAACCGTTATTCTGTTATTTTATTTTTATGACATAATTAAATTGTAATTTTTTTTATTCTTAACTCTTTCTCTTTATACGTCTATCTAATCTTTGTTAGTTTTTGACCTAAAATAAATACACTTCTTTAAATCCTTTATTTTGTTATTGGTAAAAGAATACAGATGATATTTTAATTCTCATATCTTTTATCTTTCCTTTTTCTTATTTAAGAACACAAATAGTTAGGATCTACTCCCTTCTACCTTTCCTTTTTCTTATTTAAGAACACAAATAGTTAGGATCTACTCCCTTCTACTTGCCCCTCACTGACCCTCACTGGACCACCAGTAATATCTCACACGTACATTCATGCTTGAGTTTTGAGCCAGCCACTCCCAACCAAAACTCTTCCTCACTACTCACGATCCCACCACCAATGTCGCAATACTAGTCAGTTTGCGAAGCATGAATATTATCGTGCAGGTAGAAAGAAAGAAAAAGAATAAAAGAGGTTTGGTTTAACAAAAACAAATAAAAAACATAAATGGAGGTGTAAAAGAATCATTTCTCTCGAAAAATGTGTGAAAAAGGAGAAAAATCCAATATTAGTTATTGAGCATTTTTTATGGTTTAATTTATATCAAAATGGCTTTTGTTTCAATTGTGACCAAACTGCTCTTTCAATCAACAAGGAATCCGAATCCACTCAAAGGGGAGTCTTCTTTGAGAAAAGGTTTCAATCTTCATACTACTTTGGAATAAGGTTATTCGACCCAACTTCTATTGTTAGGCCCAAAAGGGACATTAATAGTGCTTTTCTATTATATTAATACTACAAAATACTAGTCAGCTAGTTCCAGAAGGAACTTTTAGGAATCTATCTGCAGTATTCTAGGATTGCTAATGTTTCTGAAATTATAAAAAATCCAAAATGTAACTGGTACCCCATTGATAAACAAATACTTTTTATACGTCATTCTTTTAACCGAGTCATAGTTAGTTCTTATCTTTATAAAGAAAATATATACCTCAAACGGAGGAAAATAATTTTGGTACATGAATTTGAGGTTCAAATTTCAATTAGGCAAAAAAATAAATTGGATGAGAAATAAATCAAATCGGAAGCAGAGAACAGATAAAACGTGTACGATTCGCCGTGTCGCATTCTAGTTACAGTTTCCGCTTCTTACTATACAAAAAAACATGAGTAAGAATAGAATAAGAATGAGGGTGTAGGAAGCGCGTATTTAAGCAGTACAAGCAGTTGACATAGGAGAAAATGAGTAACCGAGAAACACTCGAATTTCACACAGTAGAGAAACATTTTAGTGCAGAAAGTTAACGGAGCATTCTGATTTGTAACAAACAGGTATGTATATATAAACTGAGAACATTTTTGGTTTGAATTATCTTTTTTTAACTTTAATGGTTGATGTTTGGGTGATGTGTTTCTAAATCAGAATCCTTTGTAAGATTGTGAGTTGTGAGTTGCAAGGAAGGAACTTTCGATGGAAGTTGAAGCTGCTAAAAGTGTTGGTAGGAGTGCAGAAGTGGATGATGATGGCAGAATCAAAAGAACTGGTTAGTATGCTTCCATTATCAACATCCGTGCGTATACTATTTCCTTTTCAGTTCAGATTACTTGTTCATACATATGCATATCCTTATCTGGTTGAGTTTCAAATGGGATGAACAAATATAAGACAATTGTTCCTAGTTAGACCTATATAAGCCTGGCTTATAATCCACTATATATTTAAGAATAGTAATGAGATATATTTTGATAATAACTCGATAGTTAGGATAGACCATAAATAACTATGATAGGAAATTCTAAACCTAATTTAGTCTTATAAAACACTGATTTGTAATGTGAGGTTATTTGTAATGTAAGGTTACGATTATTGAAAGGTCATGTCTCGATGAGATCTTCTACAATTTAGGAGAAGAAGAACTCTGTTTTTATAATATTTCAGATGCTGGATTGAGTTTGCTAATGTTACTCAGTTCGTTTTTCTTGAAATAACCCTATTATATTCTATTATAGTTTCACTTTCAGCAGCTTCAGGTCTAAGATTTGGTGTTACTTGCAGGGAACGTGTTCACCACTACCACGCACATAATAACGGTGGTGGTAGGAGCAGGTGTGCTGGCTCTGGCATGGGCCATGGCCCAATTAGGATGGATACCCGGCCTAATCACCATGATCGTATTTGCATGCATTTCCATTTACACTTACAATCTTATAGCTGATTGTTACAGATACCCTGACCCAATCAATGGCAAGAGGAACTACACTTACATGCAGGCCGTCCATGCATATCTTGGTATCATATATATACTATATACTCATCTACCTAAATTCAAGACTCTTTCAAAATGTTCTAATTTTCGTATTTCAACTTCATAATTAGGTGGAAGAATGCACGTGTTTTGTGGATTGATTCAGTATGGGAAGCTTGCTGGGCTTACTGTGGGCTACACTATAACTTCGTCCACTAGTTTGGTGTAAGTACGTTATCACATCGATAAGCTAACTTCTTTGTGTTGCTGATTGAGTATATAATTGTAGTCACAATCTAATGAGATGAGGGGACTCTTAAATCCTCTTATTTGGCAGGGCTATAAAGAAGGCCATTTGCTTTCACAAAAGAGGTCACCAAGCTTATTGCAAGTTTTCTAATAATCCCTATATGATTGGTTTTGGAGTGTTGCAAATTTTGTTGTCTCAAATCCCAAATTTCCACAAGTTAACATATCTTTCAACCCTTGCTGCAATTACCTCTTTTGGTTATGCATTCATTGGAAGTGGGCTTTCTCTGGCAGTGGTAGTCTCAGGTATGGTTTTTGTTAGGTATCCAAGTTCAATATATAAGAAAGAAGATCCACAAATCTAACACTTAAGACTTTGGGTTGAAATTGGTGTTACTATCGGGTGTTTCTATCCTCTATTTTTTCAGCAGTTTGCACCAATATCTTTTTTGGAGGTCTCCTCTGCATCTTAATGAGTCTGTTGGTGTGAGCAGGTAAAGGAGAACCAACCCGTATATTTGGAAACAAAGTAGGGCCAGGACTATCAGAAGGAGATAAAATTTGGAGGGTTTTCAGTGCTTTGGGAAACATTGCACTTGCTTGCTCCTATGCAACTGTTGTGTATGATATAATGGTAAAAATGCTTTATTGTAATAGTGTTAAACAGATAGAGTTGAGAGGCGTATTCATTTGATTATTTGTACATTATATAGGACACTTTGAAGTCACATCCACCCGAATGCAAACAGATGAAAAAGGCCAATGTGTTTGGAATCACAGCAATGACGTTACTTTTCCTGCTATGTGGTGGCCTTGGCTATGCTGCTTTCGGGGATCAGACGCCAGGAAACATCCTCACCGGCTTTGGATTCTACGAGCCATTCTGGTTGGTTGCCCTTGGCAATGTGTTCATTGTAACCCACATGGTGGGAGCATATCAGGTTCCATTTCTCTTCCTGTCACATTTCTTGAGTGTGAAAGGTAAAAAAAAAAAAGTTAATTTTAATCATACAACTAACTGAACATAAATGTATATTTTAAATGACAATGTCTAATATAATATATTACTAACGATTATGTAATGGAACAGGTGCTTGCTCAACCACTATTTCGTATAATTGAGATGGGTGCTAACTTGGTGTGGCCAAGTTCAGATTTCATAAACAAGGAATACCCAACAAAAATAGGCTCTTTAACATTCAGTTTCAACTTGTTTAGGCTAATTTGGAGGACAATTTACGTGGCATTGGCCACAACTATTGCCATGGCCATGCCCTTTTTCAATGAGTTTCTAGCCCTTCTTGGAGCAATTGGGTTTTGGCCTCTCATCGTCTTTTTCCCCATACAAATGCACATTCAACAGAAACACATCAAAAGACTATCATTGAAATGGTGTTTGCTCCAGCTATTGAGCTTTGTGTGCTTCCTTGTTTCAGTAGTCGCCGCAGTTGGTTCCGTTCGTGGAATTAGCAAGAATATAAAAAAATACAAACTTTTCATGTATAAACAATAGGCTATTTGCTCATTATTACCACCTCTGTCAATTACGCAGATGTAACATTATTGAACTATTTCATACTATAAGTAGTTATGTTGGATATTTTTTCATAAGACATTGATTGTGTTAAAATAAAGTTGTCTGCTCAATAACAAATACGGTGTCCCAGCATTAGTATCTGGTTCAATGGATTGAAGAAATTGTAGATGGTTATAGTTTGATAACTATTGATTAAAAAGGGAATTGCATAACTAATTGCTATTCTGAAACTAATTCTAACTAAGTATTGTTCCTACCAATATCTTCCGTTTTGGTATCAGCTTGCATAACAATTTGGAAGAAAGTGAGAATCAAAAAGCATAATGAAATAATTGTAAAAGAAATATTGCTAATGCAAAAACAAATACGGATAATAGAATGGACAACTTGTCCTGCTTTTTCTAGTGATTAGGCCTAAGCCAATTAATACTGTAATCAAGATTAGGTCTAATCCATTAATCTAATTTAAGTTTTCCTTAGGTATATAATATATAACATTTGTTGCTCACAAATCAGCATATGATAATTACAAACACAAATCATATATTTAAAAAAATTAGTGGGTTACTCAAAATAATATAAATAAGAAATATTAAATATATGATTTAAGTGTATATCTTATTTTTTTCTATAATCATATTAAAAAATTTACATAATTATCCGCAGTCAGAAATAATTCTATTAATCACATTCTCAGTTTTCACTTAAGATTTTCATAATTTGAATGAATTTAATTAAACTTGTGGCTTACCACTTCTTGAAAACACGCATTCATCATATACTAATATATATCTAAGTCAAGATAAAAATCTATCACTCACGATAGTCCTGAAATTGAAACTATGGTAGCTCATTATATTTATTATAATAAATGAGCTTCCGTTAATTTTTCACTTTTAATATCTTTATTTAAGTGACTAGGAAATTAATAAAACTTGGATATTTACTTCATTGCTTCGATATCATATACATTAAATTTCAGATTCACCAATTACCACCTAGATAATTGTCCCACATAAATTCAAACTATACAATGTTTTACAGTATCGCTATTTTTACAAGTCACCAATTTATACTAACTATACAATTTTTTACAATATAATTACTTTTACAAGTCACCAATTTATACTAACTATACAATACACATTAACATGATAGATAAAGCACATTCCTATAATCATTAAAACAAATTTGAACTATGTAGAATAAAAACATTTAAGTCATATGCACAAATAATAACAATCAATTTTTTCAGACAATCCACGGAGTGAAATTATTTTTTGTTAAGCAAAACTAGGCTAGTAAGGATCAATTTTCTCAAACCTAATTTGTGGAGCGAAATATTTACCTACAAAACAACTTTTAATTTTTTTAATGATTTCTCACTTAAAAAATTTTGTTGAATGGAATTTTCTAAGATTTTTTACTTTCAACACTGTCTTAAATTCGTTTGATAGTTTAAGATTCGTTAAATAAATTATAAAAAAAAATTGAAGCTCAATATTACATAAAAGAGAATACCAAGACCATTTCAAAAGAATAAACTATGATATCTAGTGAATCTAGCATATTTCATAAAACACAAGTTAATCAACTTAGAAAATATATACTATTTCTAAAGTTACATCATAATAATATGATTACGAATGCTTTAACTTGAGGATATCCTATCTCATTTTTTTTTTCTTGGTGTGATTTTTACCTCAGCTAAAAATGGGGCTAAATAATGCTATGATAGTAGCAATTTCAGCTTTTATAATTTACCATGAAACAGCAAAGTGATACATTATATATAAAACATAACAGTTTTGGTTGAAAATTATCCGAACGAAGCCATTTGGAAAATCAGAAGCTAATGTCGCCAAGGAATAGATGGCCCCATTGGTCTATCTGTTTGAATAAGAAATCTATAAAAGTGAAATGATTGAAAATATTGAGATGTTCCTAAAGTGTATATTATCCTTCCTTTCCCTGTCAATAGTTTCAACTCTCACAACATTTATGATAGTTGATATCAAAGCACATACACTTAAGGAATCTGTGAATAGGTTCCCCAACAAGACTATGTTTCAACATCTTCCACTTAACACTGATCCAAAGTAACAACAGTGTTTTTTTAATAGTATTTTTGGAATTGGGAGTGATAGTGAGATAGCACTATAAATTAGTTGAATGAAAGAGAGTTAATTAAAACAAATCGATTTGTTCGTATTTAAGTTTTTTTTTCTGATACACTTAATAATTTTAAGTCGTATAAGAGTTGAAGTGAAGATTAATTTATATATATATATATATATATATATATATATATATATTTTTTTAATTTTTTAAAATGTTTTTTAAGAATAAAATTGTGATAAAGTTTTAAATTTCAGAATAAATAATATTTTATGATTGAAGTTTCGAACTTCAAACTGAACAATACTTCAAATACACTAATGAATTTGAGATTGGAATAATTTTTCTATCAAAATATAAACAAATCAACGAAAATTCTTAAAATACTTCTATTTTTATATTTAAATAATTTCGATGCAGCGCAGCTCCACCAAGTTACAAAATGTCAAGGTTTCGTTCTTGTTTTCTAATAATGTCTCAATTTTTTAGTTTATTAAAAAGTGATTATGAAATATTTAATTCGATTAGTTTCATTTGGATTTTGAAAATTTTAAATAAACTATTAAATTGCGTCAACATTTACAAAATGTTAATTCAAGTATATTAAAAATAAATAAATATCAAATGAATAAGTGAAATTTAAACTTTAAATTTAAGAAATGTTCTATCTATTTAAGTAATATCTGGCCTTTCAATATTTAAAAAGCCACTTAAAGTCTCATTAATTTAAGTTAAACCAAATGATCTAAAACTCTTTCGACATTTATTTTTGTCGTTTACATATAAATTCTTTCAAATTTATCTTCAAAATGAATAGACCAAAGACCTCACTCGTGAGTGAGGATAACAAGTGTTAGTGCTTCTCTAATCATTTTTATGCCATTTGTAATTTTATAAAAAACGTATTCGTAGTGTTGACCTTTTTTTGACGTGGATAAGTAAAATCTTGAAACACTAAAATATCAGTAGCTACTAATGGTGGAAAATTATTTAGAAGATTTTATGTGTTTTGATTTAAGTTAAATGTGGAAAGTATAACTTTTCACTTTTGATTCTAATAAATATGCTTTATACAAAACACTTATAATTAAAGAATGCATTGTGCATTGTTTTTTATACAACTAACAATATTTATCTTTCAAAAAAAGTACATAAAATTGAGTGAAAATCTTAGTAAATTCTGTTTTAAGACCTTGATGTGTGCATGAGCTTCAAAATCTGATTTGCTAGAATTGAATTTAGCAATCCTTTTTGTTATTTTGAACAACTTGTGCAAAGCACTTGACTTTTCCTCGGACTGAAAGTAAATCAAATTATATTTGATAATTAAAGGATTTTGAATAAGTTCCCGACGAAACTTAATTGAATTCTTTGATAACAACATAGAAAGATTTTCCAAATGCGGAGACACTAATCTGAAAGAAAATAAAGTAAAAAAAAGAAAGAAAACTTCGAAGGAAAATGTATAGATTTGAAAGGGAAACAGAAAAATAAATATACAAGTTTTGAGTAAATATAAAAAAAAAAAGTAATTTCGATATTAAAATACTATAAATGTATAAAAGTAATATAAAATCTAACATATTTCAAAAATATAGATGTGCAATACAAGAATTTTAAATAAATAAAAAGTAAATATGGAAATAAAACATGAAATTTGAGAAAAAATATAAAATGACTAGAAATAAATGAGAAAAAAAAAATATAACAACCATACACTTAAATTTGATGACCACCTGAATTTAAACTTGATCTCACATTATTACATTTTTCTAAGTCTTTATTACTCAAACATTAAAGTGTGGTCCATTTCATATTTTAAGTATCAAGATCTTTTGAATAATCAGAATTAGTCAATCACTAAATCATGCTTCCAACACTGATGAAAAAGTCCGAGTTAACCCAAACACTAACACTATCAGAATAATCATTAACCACTCCAAGTAATTTTTATTGGCAAGAAACAATTGGTTATTTACTTTTGTCAAACACATGATGATAAACAAAAGTAAGAAAAGGTTATTCACTTTTTTTTTATTAATAAAAAGGTATTTCACTGTACCATATATACCTTTCTTCTTCGTTTGACCAAGATCAGAGTTTTCCACTTTACCCAATAAAATAAAAGAAAGTTCCTCATATGGAACACTAAAACGTTGGATTCATTCTCCTCTCTACTCCAATTTTTATTATCCCATTAGTTCGTGCTTTGTTCGTTTTGTTTTATTCGAATCCCTCTCACCCTAGCGCAGTTCACAAAATTTTGCCTCCATCACAAACATTTCATAGCCACAGTTCAAATTGCATTTTTCTTAGTTATATAATTAATAAAAATCTATGTCAATTTTATAAAATTAGTTTGTAAAGTAAAATAACATCTTCAACATACTCTTTACACTCCTACTTTAAATTATATATTAAAAATTAATTCGATAACAAGTGATTTAATAAATAAAAAATAAAATTTAGATTCATTTCGATATTATTAAAAGATTTTATTTTTGATCGACGTAAAATTTTTAAATATATCAAATAATCAAATTTTTAAAATAATATTTTCTAACACAAAATTTAAACAAGAAAACCTTAAATAAAAGATTGATTCACTCAGATGATAGATTGAATGGTGAAGCATCTGGCCCATTCCGCACGCGCATATGCTTCTTGTTATTCTACAAAATAATGGTCCTATGTTCATGCACTATGAGTGGTGAACCAATTTTGGGTAATTGAAAAATTTGGTGCTTTAATGTATTCACATAAATCGAACTCGTTGAATGAAGATCAAATGGTTTAAACTTTATTCGTCTTTTAATTTTTTTTTCTTTTATTTGAAATCTGTGTCCAATTATAGCCTAATGACTTCAATTCGTGGGGGTATCTGTGAAATGAATATGTGAATTATGGATAACAGCAAATCAGATTTCCATTATCTATGGCATTTGTTCATGCTACATTTAATATTTTAAATTACAAACACAAATACCAATGGATATCTTCCTTCTTTGATTAAAATCTCACTCTCACATCATGTCATTAGATTTTTTAGGAAGGAAAACGTCAAAAAAATAAATTTTAAGCCACTCCTACCCAATATCTTAAAGATATATAAGTTTGTGATTTTTTTATATTTTATTCAACTTTCACACTTTTAGTTAATATAAGATGCAAATTCAGATTTGAATTCTTAACAATATTTTCTAATAATAAAAACTATAAAAAAAAATTAGTATCATCTTCAAACAATTGGGTTTTACACTTCTTATTTGTCATGTAACAATAACTGTCATCAGTTAAAAATTCTTAGTTAATAAAAAAAAAAACTTTTAAAAGAATTTGACTAGTGAACCTTTCCTTGAGAGACAAAAAAAAAAAAAAAAAAAAAAAAAAAACATAGAATGAGAAACCAAAGGATGTGTTGGCTCTTACTCATATTTGTTAGATCCATAATTGTCTCAAGCATCTGATTTGCATATCAATGATGAGATCTAATCAGATTGAAGGAACTTAACAATGCTTGTTCATTTTAAGAAGAATATCGAAACTCCTATAATAGATTTGAAGTTAATGAAAGTAGTAATGTTAATAAGTAAAAAAGAGATTGACTTAAACATAGTTTGAACAGAGTAAAACACGGGATGTGTCGCGCAGAAGACACGTGGCATTACAGTTATTTCTTTTTACATTGAAAAAAAAAGTGAATTAAAAATAGAAAGAGAGAAAGTATAAAAATAGGGAGAATACTGCAGTGTGGATTAAGACAGTGAGATAAGAGAAGTGAGCGACTAATACTCTCACACCATTGTCGCATGCAAAGCCATCTGGCTAACTGCTTAAACTCTTGTTTCTTTCTGCTTCAAACGCCTTATATAAACTCACTCCCTCTTCTCTCTTCACTCACACTTTCATGCTTCACTCATATCACATCTTCCATATATACCCTTTCCTCTCTTTCAATCCATGGATGTTGAAACACCCAAAGACGTTCCCCAAAGAGACTTCTCGGGGCTCGATGACGATGGCAGAGTCAAGAGAACCGGTTAGTGTTCTTCGTCTTCTTCGTTTTTGCATCGTTTTGTTCATTCCATCGGTTCACAGAAATCTACGTTCAATGCGTTTTCGTGTTGATGTCATGTGAAACAAATGCTTCTGTAATACGACAAAAACGTGAATTAAAAAACCGTGTGTTTCACGTTTTGGATCCGTCTGATGCCGCGTTTTTAATATTAATTAGGACTGGTTTCTGTGATTAATATTTGAAAACCACTTTTTATGGACGTATGTGAAGGGTGATTTGAGGTTTCGATCTCATGTATATACATGTTATTTGAGATATTCCCTTGACGCGTGTTCATGCAAGGGTGGGTGAGATTCTTAAAATTCAACAGAATATTATCGTGTCAGAGAGTGACACTCTTGTAGTGAACAAGTATCATTCTATACAGTGAACAAACATGGACTGTTAAGTGCAAAATAGTGAGAAAAAAAATGAGAGTGATGTGTAATGGAATCTTGGATCTGAACAAAACCTTTTTTTTTTGTTTTTAATTTTTTTTTTTTTAGTTATCATCATTGGGCAGCCTCTCCTATCTCTCTGCTACCCCCCTGGTTATTCGAATCTGACCGATTTTTGTAACTAACTTTTCTCCTTCTTACGAAGACTCGGTACTCCTTCCGCACATTCCTCATCTCTTCTGCTGCTTCTTCATTTCCCTATTTTCGTGTGTCCTTCTCACAACAATTCATCTTCTGTCACTCTGAGATTAATTGAAAATCTGGAAGCAAAATTATTTGATTCATGATTAAAAATGTTAGTTGTTTTTATAGGCAAAGAATTTCTTTTTAATTATCATCCGTAGAAATCACAATCCATGATTTAGGGTGAAAGGTCTCCACATACAAATTATGATTTTTTGCATCAATTCATTCATAGCCTCATGAACAAACTTGTGTACATGAACTGATGTGCAAAACACTACTCACCATCCTACACTAACCTAAATTTTTGTTAAAAATGTTAATAAAGTTTATTCAATGTTTTTAATTCTATAGAATAGAACAGTTTTTATTTAACTGTCTTTACTCATTTAATGATAATGATGTCCATATTTAAACATTAAAATATATTAAAGTAGTTCAAATTTATTTGTATTTAAATTCATTTTAATATAAAACTATATTAAATATTCAAAGAAAAGTTTTACTTTCCATAAACCAAACTAAAACAAGGGAGCTTTTATTAAGATATTCAATTGAAGAAAACGAGAAAGATAATAATAACAATACTGAGACGGCAAAATTGGAATATTGAAATTTTGGGCTGTGTTCTGTACCTGTATGCCGATATCCCTATTCAACCATCCCTATATTTTTTATTTTGACACATAACACAAATATATGTATATATACCCTTTAGAGCACTGCATAGCTTACCGCTACAAACAACTACAGATGCACAAATTTACAAGAAACGAAATCACCTAGAAAAGACAAATAAAACATATAACTAACTATGTAATATGAGTTGGATTGAATTGTGCTTCTACGAAACTGGTTGAAAGAATAGAGTGTAGGAGTATTTATTTGGCTAGCTGGTTCAGCGAGACAACTGTTCAAGTTTCTTACCAACCACGTGCAAAGTTTTATCCTTTATAGTTCAGACATCACAAAGTGTGAAAATAAAGATGCTGATGCACTTTCAGCAAAAGCAAGAAATTTTTTGGCCATTTTTAACCCACCCTGTACAAGACGTGTATTCTTCTGCGTTGCCCAAGCGATGCCCTCCATTTCCAGAAGGAAATGGACAAGTCCAATTGTTCACGGGGTACTGTTCCTGTATCTCTTTCTTATGCTATAAAAATTTTCACGCGTCCCTTCCTATTTTGAAATGGGTATTTTTCAGAAATATTCATTCTAGAGAAAAGAACAAATGAATTCTTTTGTAAGACAGAAGTTCAAGTCATAACTTTCTTAATGAAGCTGTGGTTCAGTTATATATTCTCGTGTTTATTATGCCACTTCATTTGCTTACCAACTTGTTTGAACTTTTTTTACTATTAAGAAAAGGAAAGAAAAATATTTTGATTGTATTAGAAGATGAGCTTAAGTTAAGGTAATAAAATTTAGAAAGTGAATTTTAGTTTATAAAATAAGATTTATTGACATTTGTATATATATCTTACCTGTAATAAAAATCTAGAACGACCTTTTATCATTAAGTCATATTTTAAAGGGGTGAAGTGTTTGGGTTTATAAAGTTAAACGACTATTTAATATTTTGAGATGGAATTAAGTGTTTATTTTTGTAAACACGTGAACCACACAACTGTGAAAGAAAACGGAGTCCCGTGTTCGATTTGACCAGAAGTTGGAAAATTCGTCGTCAAGTGTTACGTTCATTTAACCCAAAAAGTTTGAGTGCAATAATTAGTCAACAATGTGGAAAGTGATTTTGTTTATTGATTGCTTCTTCCAATGTTTTGATTTTTTATAAGCACAGATAATGTCCTTTGAATATTGATTTTTAAAAGAAAAAGGAAAAAATGTCTTGCAATAGTAATCAATGATATTGTTTCATCGTTTCACCTGCACCAGAATAAGCTGAAAAGTTTGTGGTTGACATGGTTGCTTGCAGGGAACGTGTTTACTGCAACTACGCACATAGTAACGGTGGTGGTAGGAGCAGGAGTGCTGGCTCTGGCATGGGCCATGGCACAACTTGGCTGGCTTGCTGGGATAGCTGCTATGATCATATTTGCATGCATTTCCGTTTACACTTACAGTCTTGTAGCTGATTGCTACAGATTTCCTGACCCTGTCAGTGGCAAGAGAAACTACACTTACATGCAAGCCGTTGATGTATACCTAGGTATCATAATCTACTTCCTTAGCAACTCATGTACATATATCAAATCATCATGCACATAAATTCATTAATTACTTGCCTATGGTTAGTTTCATATTTCTGTTTGATGAATTAGGTGGAACAATGCACGTGTTTTGTGGATCGGTCCTGTATGGGAAGCTCGCTGGGGTTACAGTGGGCTACTCTATAACTAGTTCTATAAGCCTGGTGTACGTTATTTTGTTTTATCACATTCTTCAACTAGTTAGTTATATTTGTGTTGCTGATTGTGGATTATGGAGTCTGAGTTAACTATGGTTGTGGTTCACAGGGCTATAAAGAAAGCCATTTGCTTTCACAGAAACGGCCATGATGCTTATTGCAAGTTTTCAAATAATCCCTATATGATTGGTTTTGGGATTGTGCAAGTTTTGTTGTCTCAAACCCCGAATTTCCACAAGTTAACGTGGCTTTCAACCGTTGCTGCCGCTACCTCTTTTGGTTATGCTTTCATTGGAAGCGGGCTTTCTCTGGCAGTGGTGGCCCAAGGTATTATAACCTTCATTTATGTTTTTCCACAAGATTTCCAATATTAATTCCGAGATTTCAATTTTTTTATACTATAAATTTCCAAAGAATGCTACTAACTTATTCGAGGTTTGCACCAATTTCTTTCTTGGAGATTTCCCCTGTATACAAGAGTGTTTTATACATAGATTCTCTGCATAATATTCTTTCAATTGAGTAAGTTTAACTACATATGATAGCGATCCAACCTACAATGCACCACCCAAAAGGACTACCAAGAGGCCCATCACCCTAAAGGACATTGCTTGATTACAATGGTCTATTATTGATGAATGTAAATGGGCAGCAGAGAATTATTCCATAAATTAGTTCTAGTATGAATGGTCATAGTTTTTCATAGTAGCAACTTACTATGGAAACATTTGGGGTTGTGAACAGGTAAAGGAGAACCAACAGGTTTATTTGGAAAGAGTATAGGACCAGACCAATCTGAATCAGAAAAAGTTTGGAAGGTTTTCGGTGCTTTGGGAAACATTGCACTTGCTTCCTCTTTTGCTACAGTTATTTATGATATAATGGTAAGTAAGCAATAACACATTAATAAACTAGGCTGATCATACTAAGAAAGTACCATATAGAAAGAATTGATTCCATTAAATTTGATTATATATGGGTTTTCTTGCATGCATATTATTTAGGACACATTGAAGTCATATCCACCAGAAAACATACAGATGAAAAGGGCAAATGTGTTAGGAATCGCAACAATGACAATACTTTTCCTCTTATGCGGTGGACTTGGGTATGCTGCTTTCGGAGATCACACACCTGGGAACATCCTCACTGGCTTTGGATTTTATGAGCCATTCTGGTTGGTCGCCCTTGGCAATGTTTTCATTGTAGTCCATATGGTGGGAGCATATCAGGTTCGACCCTTTTATTTATTTATCAAGTTCATAAATTTATAAATTGTAAAATATTTATTTTGCCAGAGTATCTAAATATTCCTCCATCTACATCTTCTTACATTATTTATGGATGATCACTGTTGAATTCTCCTAAAAGAGCATACATATACAAGTGCATGTGCATGCTTAATCTCTAATCTGCGGTGTGAGATATAACATTATGTGACACAGGTAATGGCTCAACCACTATTTCGTGTAATTGAGATGGGAGCTAACATGGCGTGGCCACGTTCAGATTTCATAAACAAGGGCTACCCAATAAAAATGGGGTCCCTATCATTTGACGTCAACTTCTTTAGGCTTATTTGGAGGACAGCATATGTGATAATAGCCACAGTTATTGCCATGGCCATGCCATTTTTCAATGAGTTTCTTGCCTTGCTTGGAGCAATTGGGTTCTGGCCACTCGTTGTCTTCTTCCCTATACAAATGCACATTGCACAGAAACAAGTAAAAAGACTATCATCGAAGTGGTGTATGCTTCAACTATTGAGTTTCCTGTGCTTCCTAATTACAGCTGTTGCTGCAATTGCATCCGTTCGTGGAATTAGCAAGAACATCACAAAATACAAACTTTTTATGTATAAGCAATAGAGCATTTGGTTGCACATTCAAATGACTTACATTTGAGATGTGCGAAGGTAGCTATAGATAGGGGAAAAAAAAAAGTTTTACAATTTAATTAGGACCAGGCAGTGAAATTTATCTGAATAATGTGAAATTATTTGTAAGCTGATTATTTCAACTTACAGTATGTGAGCACCATTATTCCAACCAGTAAAAAGATTCTCTTGGTTACATTAAATTTTCCTCATTTTTATATTTATTTAAGTATTCTTCTAATTCTTATTTTATCTCCATTTGTTAATTCTTTATGTTGAGATGATAAGTGTGAAGTCTAATTGTCATGAACTTGCCAGTTATCTAAGTCTGATTCTCGTGAAAATTAATGTCATAAATCATTTTATTATAAAAGTTAAAAGTAAGTAAAAATGAGGTTAAATTAATTATCTCATACTACTGAACCATACAATTTTCTTATTTATTTCCAAATGGTTGGTTGCAAGTATGAAATGCACAACCATTTGTGAAAAAAACTAATCACATTTTCATTTTAATTAGGCAAACTCATTCTAAAATTAAGAAACTTATTATATATAGCAATTATATGATAATATAAAATACTTTATACCATCAGTATATTTTAATAATTTTTTTAAATTGCAGAAGTGTTAGTCTTATTGTTTTTATTATAAAATATTATTTTTTTCATTGAACTACAAAAAAATTGTCAATATAATTTTTTGCTGCACCACTACTATTAAAATAATTATAGAAAGTGTTTTTTTAAAAAGGAAGCTTCTTATAAAGTGTTTTTTTAAAAAAGCAAATATCTTATAAATTAGATAATCAATGTCTTTTAAGGACTTCGAGTGGTAGATTTTTTTCGGTGAACTTAAGCAATCAAAATTTATGCTTTTAGCTGGTAAGATTCCACTTGTAATTTGTAAATAAATCTTATAACAAGAAAAAATATGAACTGCTATCGCATATTGAGACTACTGGAGTGTAATTGAACAAATTTGGATTTGCTGTTTCCCCTTGGCTTCAGAGTTCACACATGCTAGAGATAACTCTTCATTTTTACTTGAATGTATGTACTATATAATCTTGTGATTGCAAAGTACAAAAGAACAAAAGTTTAAATAATGTACCGCAACCAAACTCTAATAATTTTCGAATACGTCAATTGTCTATGATTGTACTAACATTGCAAAGCATGTTTCAGAGTATGGATGGGTCACTTTCACTGAAATGTTTTCAGAGAATTGTACGTTGTTTTTAGTCAAAAATCAGCGAATAAATTGTCTTCTCTGCTCCATGTATTCTCCAGATTCCATCGATGGCTGAAATTGTTTGTAATCGCGTGCATATTACCGTTATTTTTTGTGGTGTCTAATGTTTGAATGACTCTTCGAAAAAATGATTTTGATAAAAAATAGTATTGAATTGAAGTGGTTTTATTTATTTTGAATATTGAAAATGAGCTTCACACAACATTCAGTGTAAACTTTCAACTCAACACAAATGCAATTTCTTGTCACTTATTGTGAAATTGTAAGTATTATTCTAAAGGTGCAATATTAAAACTTAGAACAAGAGTAAGGTAATGTTATTATTGGTTTGAGATACATTCTAAAGTGTATTGAAACTATTTTATAGATAAAAATAACTTAAAATTGACAAATATAAAAAGTCACATTAATATCATTAAATATTCTTAATGTGCATTCAATATGTATTAAAGAATTGTAACTAAACATTAACATTATTCAACATTCTATTTTTAGTGTAACAAATGAGACTTCATTTTGAATTAAGAATTCCAACATATGCGACTTTTTTTTATTTTCATTCTGATGTGTTGCACACTTATAATGATTTGACAGTGAATTCTGAGATATTTAAAGATGTAAAGAAAGTGTCGATTTTTATAACCCAAAAATCATAATTTTCTTTTTTAAATAAAAGAATTTGAACATTGTTTTAAACTATGTTACTTGATATTGGAATATCTATAGTCATCATTCTTCACCTTAATTTTCTTTTTGTTGCAAGTATCCAGATACCAATTTGTTGGTGATATTTCAAAAATACAATGTTTTGTAATTTAGAAAAAGAGAAAGATAATCTGAAATTGGAAAATAATTTAGATATTAAATTCACCTCTGTTTCGATTGAATTCCTTTCTATATTTTTGTTATTGGCTTGAGATACCATATATTATATATTTCTTTCAAGCTATCTTATGGTCTAAAATTAAATCTTAGAACTCCATAAAAGTGTGATAACACTTACAAATATAGAGTCACATGAATACTCTAAATACTATCATTCAATCTCCATTAAACTTTGGAAAAACACATTTTTCAACAAAAAATGAAATTTATGGCTTTGTTGTTACATATTCAAATATTATCGGAGACAACGGAAGGGAGCATACATGTGATGATTTTTCCTATTTACTTCAAGGTATTTGTATAAAAATGAAGTAATTGAAGTGAGAAGCTCGCAGATCAGTCTTTCTTTCCACTAATACATAAGATATAAGATAAACATTAAAAACACTATACTATATTAAAATAAGATACTAAAAAAATGTGGACACAACGCGCAATATATATCTGTCAACTCCACACTACTCTGGAAACAGATTGGATAAATTAAGATTGGATAAATTAATTTTGTGAATAAGCAAAAATTATAATAATTGATTCAGATTAATCTTTATATATCAAAGTATTATTATTAACTATAAGATGTGAATATTATTTATATATAATATGGAGAAGTTGATAATAGGTGGACTGAGTCCTATCTTAATATATACATAAGAGTCTACGGTTAACCACATGTTGGTTTTTCTCTATCTTATTAAAGAGAAAACTAGAGCAGTTTTATGTACATTGCCTGACATTTTGGTTTAACACATAAACGCCCTTCTATGCTCTTTTCTTCTCTGTTGTGTTTTCTCATTATCTGTTCTTACTCATTTACATTAACGGAATCCAATCTTCTCTAATCAATTACAATGACATCATCATCTTCAGTTCTAGGTAAGTATTGGATTTAACATTGTATGTATGATTGTACTTGGCATATATCAATTGGACTAAATATAATAAATATTCAAGAATAAATCTTTCAATTGGTATCAAAGTCAATTTTCAGACCTTTTTGTTGTTGTGAAGTACGTCATTGTTTTTTTTTTTTTGAACTTCTTTGCTTGATTCGGATTCTCCTTTAGAGTTAATTTAATTGTGAAATTGATTGAGGGGTTATTGTTAATTATTGTAAATAAATATAAATAGGAATAATCAATCATAAACATTCATAAGATCATTAGAATATATAATTCTCACATAAGATAATAAGAGAGACTTACATTGATACATGAGATATCTTCTTTCTTTTCTTTATCTCTTCTCTTTATTCTCCTTTCACCCAATCTATCTCTTTCAGTCACTTTAATCTCCACACACGTTTATTGATGGTTAACTGTGAAGAACGCTCATGCTGCAGAGACAGAACCCTATGTTCTTTATAAAACCAATTGTCCATCAAATCGGTTACCTATCCGTTATTTATTAAATAATCACTTCTCATAATTACCAAAATATCTTTGTAGTATTATTAAATCACATACATGCCCATAATAATATTTCACATGAGTCACATTATAGAATAATTTATTTATTTATTCTAACATTCTCCCACTTTACTCATGTGATGTTATAACACTTCATGATTTAATAAATTACATAAGTCATAATATGCATTAAAGGGCATTCAATAAATTGGTTCCATCATTCGTTATACTTAAAGATATAGGAATAATAAGAGTCATGGCAGTTACATGTCATTCGATCGACACATTTCCTTCCATGTACTACTGTATCGTCATTCTCCTTAATATGACCTCATAATGAGAAGTCCATAATGGTTCAAACATAATGTCATCTTTCATCATCAATAATAACATAATTTGTTTTCTACACCATAATCATAAGGTAGAAAACATATATTTCAAAAACTTGAACAACAATGAGCTCAGAGGGTTAAATAGCATTAATAAACATTTAACCTTCACTAGGACACATAATGTCCATATTCTTTACATGGCCAGTAAATACTTTGGACGGTAACCCTTTTGTTAAAGGGTCAGCAATCATAAGCTCGGTGCTAACATGTTCTATCAACACTCTATGTTTCTGAACTTCTTCTTTAACGACAAAGTATTTCAATTTCATATATTTAGCACCTTTGGAATACTTGTCATTTCTAGAAAAGAAGACTACTGCGAAATTATTTATGAAGCTCGGATACGGGCACGGACACGGATATGACACGGACACGGACACATGGATACGGCTAAATCGAAAATTATAGGACACGGGGACACGACAATGTATATATATATATATA
>Ga0209489_106012_pt1 | contig 20068 bp, 17 predicted proteins | sample SiratrowhiteBW_FD_187527 | JGI IMG/M metagenome (GOLD analysis project Ga0209489, IMG submission 187527) | Root nodule microbial communities of legume samples collected from California, USA - Siratro white BW (SPAdes) (version 2) | ecosystem: Host-associated > Plants > Roots > Nodule | place...
ATGTTTGGTTGGTGATGAGACTGGAATGATCATATTCACTGCCAGAAATGATCAAGGTATATATGTGTTATTGTTTTCCCAAAGATGTACATTTTCAAGTTTTTCCTCACTGCATCATGGTATTTTTATTGATGTCATTTTTTATTCTTTGGCTGGGCGAAGGTTGTTATTTGGTTGTTTTGCACGGAATAATTGCATGTCATGTGTCTAGTGTTCTGTTTTGTCCGTCTTGCGGCCATCTGCCATACCTGTCCCGATGTCAGTTAACTCTGGACTTTCATTTGTCCACGGACATGCATTAGGTGCTTTTTTGAAAATCTGTAATTACTGTTTGTGGTATGTGCTGTGAACTGAAGGTGAATTGTCATGAACTATAAAAGATACTTCACTTTGCATATTTATACAGTTCCGACACGGATACTTTTGGATATATAAAGCACCAATACTATTTCTATGTTTACTTATCTGGCACTGCTTATTATGAGATGCCTAATTCCTACTTCTAGTAGAATGAGATATTCGGTGGAGTATTGAAACATATAAGAGCTACCAACTGAGGGTTTTGACCTATGAGGAAGTTAAGAGTCAACAAGTGAAATGTTGTAGAGCAGAGGTTGTCAAGAAGTTGGCTCTTGGGGATGTGCTATGATAAGGATTTGAGTATTGTAGGTGGAGTATGTAAGTGTTTGGATTCGATACGTTTCTGTCAAGTGTCAAATCTATAATTTATGAAAATCCAATACAACTATATGAAACATATATGTATGTGAAATATAGAAACATAGAAACAGTTTTCCTAGATAAACCAAGATAAAAATGATTTTCTTTATAAATGATTTTTATGGTACTATTCATATATGTAAATAGTACAAAATATGATGCAATGAGTTGTATTTTTTTATTTATTTTATCAATATCTAAGAAACATATTTTAAATTTGGATTCGCAGAATTTTAGTTATATATTTATTATGTCTTGCGAATTTTTTGATATTTTTAAATATGTATCTTATATGTATCATACCCTTCTTATAGAACATGATATGTATCCGATATGGATAATGTATATGTGCATCATAGGTCTTGAACATTTATAGCTTTGTTTCTTAAAAGAATCTTCTTTAAAAGATATATATACCTATTCAATTAGTAGAATTTGATAGAGAATTTAGGTGGGTAGCAGGAAGAGAGACAGAAACAAAGAGATCAAAGAATTGTGCAGTCAGCTGATTTGAAATCCTAACTAAAAGTAGCGAAGTAACTTCGTAACTTACCGAAATAGCTTTAACCTAAATGTAGAATTTTTATCATATATGGTCTTTAATGTGCTAGTGATGATTAAAACCCTTATTACCATATGAAGTCTTCCGGAAGTCACGGGTTAATAGTTAATTGTGTACTAGACGATCTAAATAACTGCAAAATATTTATGCAATAGAGGAATCAGTGTAATTGGTGTTGTGTGTTTTTCTTGTTTCTTTTACCCAAAAGATCCTTATCGATGTCCATTAGCATTTTCTTGCACTAACATCATCAACCATTTAACTTTTTGTCTCAAACCTTTATAGAAATCAGGGAAAAAATAAGAAATGATTCGTCTTTCCCTATTTGTGTTTAGCGTCTTTGAACCAGTCTATTGTTCTCTGTCTAAAAATGCTCAAAGTTCCTGTTTGGAGCATTTGGTAACAATAGAAAGATCTCCATATAACGTACACACCTATTTATCAAATGAAAAGGTAATTTTCAGTTGTAGGAAAATGCAGTTTCTGAGTAAGCTAAATTTTGTGATATGTTTCAGGGTCTCTTCCAGTTATTTGGTTATTGTGAGAGTGTCTTGATTGTTTTATCCAATTATTTGTATATGGGAAATTGGTAATGGATTAGGTATTATATTTAGAAATAGCATGAATATCATGTAAATTCTGTTGTGGGTAGTTAATTTTTTTATGCCAAATAATCTAGATTATCGATTCAGAGGACATTTGCATGGCTGTTAGAGTAAATCAGTCCTATAGTCAATTAAAGCCAACTAGATTTTCAGTTGTTGACATGCATTAATGTCCTTCGTTGGTGTACGTGTATGTGTAAAGGAAAATTTCTACACCCTCCAGGATATGATTGCACTCTTCTCTTATGTAATGATAAAGCAAAATTTTGTAACTATGTTTCCTACGTTATTGGTGATAAGATATTCAACAATAAATATACAAAATGATAGATATTCCACTCTTAATGTTGAAATTTGCTTCTGTATGGTTATTTCTCTTCAACTCATAAAGGAGGTTTAAGACTTGAAGCAACTAGGGAGATATAGATATGAAAAACAGATGTAATTGGGGGAAGAATGGTAGCAAAAGACACAATGTCATTCAGGGTCTTCCTTAATTTTTCATGTGTCATCTTTTTTAAGTAAACTATATTTCAGGATCTAGAGCAGAGAGGCCAGCTTTGGGCTACTATTTATTTAAGTTATTGCATTCTGGTTTATACTACTTTCTTGGTTCAATCAAAATATGTCAAGGTCTCATTGGTAACTTTTTTGTTCAACAATGGTTGTCTAGAGGTATAGTGTTTTAAAGTAGTTACTAAAACTGGACTGGCTGATTCAATTGGGAGTTATTTAGTTCACTTATCTGAACAGTATAAAAAATTGGTGGGCAAAAAGACTGGTTAAAAGGTGGTCAAAACCAGGTAAGAACCACTGCAAAAAATCAGATTAAACTTTACCTCAAATGTTTTTATTTCTTATTCTAAAAATGTTTAAAATGATTAAATGATCTTAGGTTTATATGTAAGATCTATCTATAGATTGCTATTTATTATGAATTTTTTATTATGCATGATACATTACATCTATATAAATTGCTATTTTTCTTTTAATTTTTAGCTAATTTATTTTGTATTAGTTTATTGCTTGCTATATTATAATATTAAAAATATATATATATTCTGTTATATTGGTTTAACCACAATCGAAGCCAATCAATGTTCATTTTGAAGACTCTGGTTTAGTTTTGTTGGGTGTCATAGTTGACAATGCTTTCTTTTAAACTCTTGTTTTAGTTACAAGTGGTACGTTTGTTAATAATATATCCCGTCTCTTTTTTGACTTCTTTAGGTCATGAGGACATGCTTGATAATTTATACTATGTAATGCTCGAGTTTTATGCTTCACTCTATTATTGCAATTGAAGAAAAGAACCTATGGTGGGATTATTATTGATTGGAACAAGTTTTTGTCTTAATTATTGTTGGCATTTTAAATAGAAAGATAAGTCATAGTTGTTTTTTGTTTATCTGAATGAACACAGGAATTGCGATTTTATTCAATTTCTTTGTTTATCAATTATTATTATCATGAAAATTAGCAAGGCTTTACAGTTTAGGGTATATATGTGGAATTGGTGGGAAAGTAACATTTAACCAATTCCTTGTGTACTTGGCTGACATGTGAATATTGCTTTGTCCAACTCAGGAGTTAGTATTACGACTGTTTTTATGGGTTGTGTATCACTACTAGATAACTGCTTTCAGGGTTGAATTGGGCTTACACATTCTGAGATTATCAGGAAATAATGTGTGTGCCAGTTTCTAACAACATTTTGTATGTCCTTTGGATATACCTACTACCTACCTAGGTTTTGAACAAGAAACAAAAATAAATTGAAGCTCTTTTGGGGAATGGGAGGGGCTGAAGAGAGTTTGAAAAGAAAGTAAGAAAAAAAAAAGGCAAGCTCTCTTCTTTGCAAACATTGAGCAATAAAGCAGAATTGCAGGTTCAAGATTGCTTATCCCTGCTTTTGAATTCTCCCTGTGGCTGAGGTCTGAGAAGTGTAGAACCAAAAGAGAAACTATGTTTACAGATGCTAAGTTTAGAAAGAGTAGCAAGCATGAAGTGAAAGTGTATACCTGCTGATTGCTTTCTTTTACATTAAGACTGTCTTTTTTCACATACAAAAAAGTCCCGTCTTTGTATAGAATGTGTTTTTGGATCATTGCTTTAACTAATAGATGAAGTTCAGTATTCTCATGATATTATGGTGATCACATATCACGGAGAACTTAAATTTGATATATAATAGGAAAAAATAATTACCATTTAGGAAAAAATAACCAAACAAGTGGTTTGAAATGCTAAAAGTAACATTAATTGGTTATTCATTGATATGAACTGATTTTTTCCCCTAAAAGTAACGAGACTAGCTCCTTTGGACAAATAAATGCAGAAAATAAAGGATCTAGAGTTCTGTAGATGCACAAAATCTCTAGCCCAACCTCATGGCCTTTTCTTTTCTAGTCATATCTAGCTTGTTGTTACCTTCTTTCTCCTTTTAATCGCATTTCCTGTAACATAATTACACGTTTCCCACGGAAATTCTGCTACTCACGTAGTTTCTCTTCTATCTACCCTGTTGTTACTTACAGTCCATATTTTGGTCTACTGCCTTGTGTATACTTATAACTCCATTTGAATCACTGTTTATATTTATAAGTCTTAGATTGTATTGTAATTCTCCCCTGACAATAACAGTGCAAAAGTTGTCAACTTGTATTCAAAAAATGAAGTTTTATGTTGGAAGTTGAATAACAATGTTGAAAATATTTGATGTAAAATTTTCAAATTAAATTGCAATCTAAACGAATATGTTTTAAAGTGTTGGTTTGGAATGAGTTGAGTATTGTATTTTTGGTTGAGATGTTGAACATTTTGTGGTGTTTCCAATTTTTCTTATGTTCAGTGGATTTGATGAAAGATGGTGCTACTGTGACCCTGCGAAATGCGAAAATTGACATGTTCAAAGGATCAATGAGGCTTGCTGTGGACAAGTGGGGCCGAGTGGAAGTGACAGAACCTGCTAGTTTCACTGTTAAGGAAGATAACAACTTGTCTCTCATCGAGTATGAACTTGTGAATGTTGTTGTAGAATGACTTGTTGGGGCATCCGGGAATTTCTAGTGAGAATAAAGCAAATCCAGCAAAGAAACCTAGCTTTGTTTCTTTTTGTATCTGAGACATCTGATCATGCTCATCACAGTTCACCTTAGTTTAGGAATAGGATTTGAGAAGCCAGTAGTATCAACAGTTAAGTGCAACAAGAAAATGGGAACTGGCTTCCAGATCATACTTTTTTGTTGTGCTATCTTTTGACATTTTAGATTATATCTATCTTCGTTTACCATGGATTATATAGATCTATCTAAATATTGTGTATTGGTGGCTGGCTGTTTACATATGATATAATCCTTCTTTAACCTCAATCTTTGTCGTGATCTTGATAGCCTGTTCAAACAAGTTGGTTGCACATATTCTGACTTAGGAATAACTTGTTTAACTCCTGTTGGCTGCCCACCTCACGAAGGATAGGATATGTTGATCTGTCAAGTTGGGCCTCTCTACCTACGTTTTTCTCATACTATATACAAATACTTGTATTTTTGTTATGATTATCTCTTCAATATTTTCCTTGATTTACTGATATTATATAGTTTTTCTTTTATTTTTGATTAAAAAGTTTTGAAAAATGAAGACAAGTAAAATGATTAATATTTTTATATTTCTAAACAAAAATGTTCACAGGCCTGGCCAATCCATAGAGAAGTAAAACTACTGTTTTACTCTATTCATCTTTTTTTATTTTCTCAGATGCATCTTTACTCACCTTTTTTGTATGTTTGGATTGTATAATTTAGGATAAAAAAGTTCTGATGCAGGTTGTATAATTCCGTATACAGGGAATTTTTGTATTCTAGTAATATAATTTTTAGAATGATATTTTGATATTTTTGGAAGGATAGGGGTGCAGGAAGAATTTGCCATAATCATGATCAGGATTGGCTCAAATCGTTTTTAGTGGATTCAGAATAGGATGAATATGGTCTACCATTTGGTTCTCTTGCGGTAGAAATACAAGTCCTAGATTGACTGTAATAAAGGAAGATTTTGGGTATACTTAGTTTTAAATGTGTTTTTATTTATGTAATACTTTGTGCCCTTATATTTAATGTAAATTATTTACTTTTAATCTAGCAATAAAAGGTTCATTTTTTTTTTTGTTAACTGTATTGATTAAAAATACATAAAACTTGAAGACTAAGGTAACGTCATTTGGTGCAAATGTGGATGAGTATTAACAATTAACGTCATTTGGTGCAAATGTGGATGAGTATTAACAATTCAGTAATGTTCTAATGGAATAATGTGCAAAATTGCTATATGTGTATTGTTGCAACTAGTTATAATGAAAAAAGAAAGTATTTGACAATTTCTTTTGAACCTGATGAGAATCCAAAGAGTCAGTTAATAGAAATTTACTAGCATGTAAAATCTGATATGAATAAAGTTGCAGACTTTCATAATAATGGAGAGTGTGTGTGCGTGTTTGAACCGTTGGGGCTGTTCAAAAATCATAATTCATCATCAGTGGTCAGATATTATTCATTGGGTTGACAATAATAATGTGAAGCACCACCACAAAGGACTTACCTTCGGCTTGTAGTCTAAGCAAATCAAACCAAACCTTACACTAAGCGAATCATGTACATGTTGTAAGCATTAGTTTGACCAATATCAATCCTGTTTCCCTCAAAACAAAATACAATTGAAACTATTCTGACAGAGCAGGCTGGGAACAATATTTGTTCTTGTAAAGTCTTGAAGCTAAGAATAACACTTCAAGATATCAACTATGTTGGTCTCTCTGTGAATCACTAATCTCTAATAACTGGGACAATGGAAAGATACTTGTCAAAGGTACTTCGATGCTTCAATTAGTGTTCAGTTCTCAGAAGTCTATGGCATGAATTGGAGTTAATAAAAAATGTCCCCCAATTTTACTCATTGTTCACTATTTATACTATTATACCTGGTGACTCTTCATTTACCTTATGCTATGAGGAAGACGTGTAGCTTCTTCTGTCGGAAATATGATAACTGTTATGCACTATATGTTAGAGGAAAGATGTGCAGTCTCTTATGTATAAAGTATGATTATTGTTCCACACTATGTGTCAGAGAGAAGACGTGCAGTCTCTTCTTTGTCAGATAATGGGAGTGCCATTTATTGGGATTTGTTTCTTTGTCAGATGTGAGATGCTCGTTTCCAATGCAAGGAAAGTGGGAACGTTGGTTTGTTGGTGCTGACTGGATACTTGTCGGCCTGGGTACTTGTGAGCTTGGGCACTTGTCAGCTTGAGTACTTGTCGGCTTGTGCACTTTCTACAATGAGCTTTGCGTGTGGATGTTGTCGGCCATGCTTCTTGGTAGCTGTATAGTACACAAGTCTCCCAAGCTTGAGTAGTTGTTGAATTATGAAGAGCTTCATGAGTGGTGTTGTCGGCCCTATTCTTCGGTGGCCGTATAGCAAATGTTGTCGGCCATGCTCTCTGATGGCCGCATAGTACACTAGCCTCCCAGACTCTTGTAGTCTTTAGACTATTAAGAGTTTCAAGGAGTGGGAGTTGTCGGCCATACCTTCGGATGGCCATGTAGTGCACCAACGAATGTTGTCGGTTATGCTCTCTGATGGCCGTTTAATACACTAGTCTCCCAGACTCTTGTAGTCTTTATACTATTAAGAGTTTCAAGAAGTGGGAGTTGTCGGCCACACCTTCGGATGACCATGTGGTGCACCAACGAATGTTGTCGGCCATGCTCTCTGATGGCTGTATAGTACACTAATCTCCTAGACTCTTGTAGTCTTTAGACTACTAAGAGTTTCAAGGAGTGGGAGTTGTCGGTCACACCTTTGGATGGCTGTATAGTGCACCAAAGAATGTTGTTGGCCATGCTCTCTGATGGCTGCATAGTACACTAGTCTCCCAGACTCTTGTAGTCTTCAGACTACTAAGAGTTTAAAAGAGTGGGAGTTGTCGGCCACACCTTCAGATGGCCGTGTGGTGCACTAATGAATGTTGTCGGGCATACTCTCTGATGGCTGCGTAGTACACTAGTCTCCCAGACTCTTGTAGTCTTTAGACTACTAAGAGTTTCAAGGAGTGCGAGTTGTCGGCCACACCTTCGGATGACTGTGTGGTGCACCAACAAATGTTGTCGGCAATGCTTTCTGATTGCCGCATAGTACACTAGTCTCCCAAGAACGAGTAGTTGTTAGACTACAAAGAGTTTTAAGTGACATAAGGTAGAGAAGTGGTCAATATTTTTTGCTCGCATTAGTCCCAATGTGTGTGATGGTAGAGAAGCTTATGTGTGGGAATGTCTGATGACATATCGACTTGCGTGATACATATAATATGCGGCACGTGGGTATGGTTGATAACATGTCGGCCTCAGGACTGGTAACTTGCGAAGTCCCCATACCTTGTTGGCTAATAACATGTCAGCTTGAGCGATTTACAACCTGTGAAGTCCCCATACCTTGTTGCTTGACAACATGTCGTCTTGAGGACTGGAAACCTGTGAAGTCCCCATACCTTGTTAGCTGACAACATGTCAGCCTGAGCAACTGGTGACCTGAAAAGTCCCTATACCTCAACATGTCGGCTTGAGCAACTGGCAAGTTGAGAGTGAGGGTCGAGGTCGTTCTCGGCCTTTGTATCAATTGCTTTTCTGAAGTTGAGGCCGAGGTGTTTGTCAACCTTGGTACAAATCACCTTTTTGAATGGAGGTCGAGATGTTTCTCAGCCTTGGTATCAATCGCTTTTGATGGATTTTGAAGTGAAGGCCTAGGTGGTTCTCGACCTTGATACCAATTACTTTTGATTGAGTTTTAAAGTGGAGGTCGAGGTGTTTCTCGGCATTGGTACTAATCATTTTTTGTTGGGTTTTAAAGTGGAGGCCGAGGTGTTTCTCAACCTTGATACCAATCGCTTTAGATTGGGTTTTGAAGTGGAGGCTGAGGTGTTTATCGGCCTTGATACCAATCGCTTTTGATTGGATTTTGAAGTAGTGGCAATGGTGTTTCTCGGCCTTGATACCAATCGCTTTTGATTGGGTTTTTGAAGTGGAGGTTGAGGTGTTTCTCGATCTTGATATCAATTGTTTTTTATTGGGTTTTTGAAGTGGAGGTCGAGGTGTTTCTCGGCCTTGATACCAATCGCTTTAGATTGGGTTTGTGGAGCAAAGACCAAGGTTGTACTCGACCTTCTTGAATTAGACCTCGGGAGGAGGAGATGTGGCTTGAGCTCTATTGTTTCAACATGTAATAGAGATGTGTGTGATGCACATCAATCCTATATGAAGACCAAACTAGGAAGATACTTGCCAAACACCAGGTATGTGTCGTATCTGATAGAACAAGCCTTCTCTCTCTACTCGCAAATCCTGGATTTGCTCCTCCAACTTGGTGATCTTGTTTTGCAAGTCAGCCTGTCTCTCAACAGCCACTCGACAATGTTGCACCATAGCCAAGCATCTGCCCAACAACACACCCATGGAATCCAGGCATTCGGGGACACTGGTCTCCAACATCATGTCGGAATCATAGGGACAGAGACCGCCTAAGTCCCTCGCCCTTCCATCGACATGCCAAAGAGAATAAACTCCCGGTCTGGTTACATTGACATGGTCTAGCCTGGAGTTCGGACCCACAACTCGACAGATACGATCATCTAATGGAGGCTTGGCGGGGACGGTGAAATCAGAGGCGGAGACAAGAATAAGCGTGGGATTGGGCCCCGAGTCAGCAAAAGGTTTTGCTTTCTGTCCCGGAAGACCCGACAACCCCTTCTAACGAGCCTTCGAGGTTGATCACCTCTGTGGGCACGAGGACAGAGGCTGGGGCGGCGGTCGCAGCAGGAGCATGTTGCGGCACACTCAATTCGATGACAAGAGCAGTAGTTGGTGGCGGAGAAGTAGGCAGGGTTGGATGCGGCAGTTCAGTAGCGGAGTCCTTCATTCCCTCATTGGAGGTGGGTCCCGTAAAGGTGCTGGCAGCCGAAGTGGTCTTAGTTGAGGAACTTGTCTCATTCCTCTTCCTGACCTCACAGTCGGCGGTCGAGTCACGTCGACCACCGATCTGAGCTCGGAGTTGCTGGAAGTTAACAACCTTGCTCATAATGTCTAGAAAACGGGTGTGGGGATCTTCTAAGAGAGGGAGGTTGAGGATAACACGAGTTTCCAAGGGTCGGGAAAGCTGCTTGATAGTGGCAATCACATCCTTTTTCTTTTGTGAGTTAGTGCTCGGGCCTTACTGTAAACCTCCTCGGATGTTGCCAATAAAGAGGGAAATGGGGAGAGTGGTCGGATTGGAAAAACAAGCATTTTCCCCCATCCTTAGGGTGGCAACATAACTTGAAAAATTTGGTTTTGCAGTCCTTATATGAAGCGCTGTAAAGGGCGAAGAGAGGTCCACCGTGTAAAGTGCTTAGGGACACGCAACCGACTAGTTTGCCGAACTTCATTTGGTAGAAGTGGGTGAAGACATTTATGGAGGGCGCGACCCCTATCTCTTTGCAAACAAGCTTGAAGCACTTTAAGCACACCCAACTATTCGTATACAGCTAGTTGGGAGCTATGTTCATAACAATCAACATTCCCGCCTTGAAGTCGGTTAAAGGGAATGTTATCCAGTATTCCTTGAAGAGATACTCATATGCGTAGATAAAATCGTAGCTATTTGGCCTAGGATTCATGTAGACTCTTTCATCCGCCCCACACGACCTAGTAGCAGAATGTTCCGTGAACGAATCGTCACAAACCTCATAAACATGGGTAAAGTTGTTCACTTTCTCTTTAATGTTATATTCGGAAGCATGTTTAGCCACCTCACTGGAAACCCAAGAGTATTATGGATCAGTGATAGGGGGTATTTGCTCCTCTTCGTGGCACGAGGAGCAGCCGAGGGCCCTGGGTTTGAAGTGTGTGGATTCGGTTTACTCCTCTTCCTGGGATTTACAATAGCTTCGGGAATGGCTACCAGAGGTTTTTGGCGAGATTCGGGGGTCGAAGAAATGGTATCCTCCTTAGGCTCTCCTTTATCATCGAGGGACTCAATTCGCTCCGAAGAGCTCGTATCGCCCATGGGAGTGACTTCCTTATCTGGCAATGTCTTATGCAGACCAGTAGAAGCAGTAAAAGAAGAAGAGAAAGTCATGTGCGTACCTAGAAGGTGAAATGGATAATGTTGAGTGAGCAGGGGTGAAGATGCTCAGTTATCCGGAAATTGAATGGGTGCTCGAAGTCGAAAGCTATAAATGCGACTGAATTCTTTGAAGGCGAGTAAATGAAGCCCTTTGAACTCTCAAATTCTATAACGTTCGATTTGTCCATTTGACGGTCAGGCTAAAGCTGCATCATTCGTTGGGCACGTGGCACAATCTGAGAAAAAATGAGAAGTGTCCGCTCAAAGTCACATCACACCTTTTCAGTGACTAGCATTTAATGCAAGTCATCATGGGTTCGTAGCCGATTTCCAAATCAGAAAGGCTTGAGCGCCAGCTCGAACGAGCTGGTACGACGCGTAAACCACCTTCACATCAATAGCCGAGTTTATGGCAGTCCTAATGAGTTTACCGTTCAATTCTTTTGAGTTCGTTACCCACATTTTCGAAAGAGTACTACTCGAAAGAGTTTACGCAATAATTATTTTTTTAAACTATTTTTGTTGGAACATTATATTCAACTTTATAAGTGAGATAAAAGAAAAGGTAGTAAAAAAAAATAAAAATTTAAGAGTGAACTATAAAAACTAATTTTATGCATTTCAAGTGAATGTCTAATTTATATGAAAAGAAAATATTTTAAGTTTATATATGTTTGAAACACAAATAGTTAGAATAATACAATAAATACAATTACTTGTTTAAGGTATTTTTGTCTCTTTGTATATTGTGTTTATTATCAATAAAAATAGAAAAATGATCTTTTGTTTTATGGTTCCGTGTGAGTAGAAGAAAAAATCATTTTGGTAAGTACGTGTGACAAAATTTTCAGAACAAAAAAGAAATAAATGTTGTCAAATTTCTATATTGTGTTTATTATCAATAAAAATAAAAAAGTGATATTGTTTTATGGTTTCGTGTGAGTAGAAGAAAGTGAGTGTGTGTGACAGAATTTTCAAAATAAAAAAGAAATAAATGTTGTCAAATTAGGATGTGAAGTTGACTTGGAGACTTAACATCCATATTAATATTGATGCTAGAAATAGATATATTTAAGAAAACAATTTCGCATGTTTGCTGTATAAATAGATGTTTGTGTGCTGAGATTCCATGATCGGAAGTGAGGAAAGAAGTAAATTAGCGATTTGAAAGAAGAGTGAGAACGGGACTAGAGTTTGCATTAATTGTGATGTTAGTGCTAGGGAGCCTGAAAGGGACGACTTCAGCACAATGCGGAGGAATGCTTCAGAGTAGATGGGCCAAGAGAGCCACCCAATATGATTTGGGGAGGTGTTGAAATTGTATTTACCATCATTGTAGATAAGGAGGGCCACAGTAACTTCTCTACTGTATGAGCAGCCCTCGATGTTATCGACGATTATAACAAAAGATGGATTAGGGTTGAAATTAACCTGGAGATATACGTGTAAGTTGTAACATTTTTTCTTCCTTTAAATACTTACATTAAAATCAAAATTATAACTTCACACTATTCCAATTCTTTTCACTATTATAATAAGTTTGTAACACCATTGATTATCATATCATAAAGATGTATAATTACTAATTAAAAACATTTACACCAGAACTTGATTAACTACATAAATTTTTCTTATCCCATGAATTGTTTAAATTAGAAATTAGATAAAATTGTTTACATAAATAGTTTTTCATTGGACCCTAAACTTACCATTTGTATTAGTTACAAATCAAAATAAAAGTTAAAGAGAGGAAGAGATATGTGTTTTCATAGATAAACATTAAGTAATTAAAATTGATTAGATTGTTTAAAATTAAGTAGGTTGTTTATGAGTAACTTAGATTAAAAGATTTCCTCACAGTAACTGTAGTGCTTTGTTATTGGACTGAGAAAAAGTAATGTTCTTATAGAGTCTTGAGGTCGGGAACAATATTTGTTCTTGCAGAGCCTTGAGGTTGAGAACAACACTTTAAGGTGTCAACTATGCTGGTCTCTCTGTGAATCACTAATCTCTGGTAACTGGGACGATGGGAATATACTTGCCAAGGGTACTCCAATGCTCCAATTAGTGTCCAGTTCTCAGAGGTCTATGGCATGAATTGGAGTTGATAAAAACTGTCCCCCAATTTTACTCACTGTTCACTATTTATACTATCATACCTGATGACTCTTCATTTACCTTATGTTATGAGGAAGACGTGTAGCCTCTTCTGTCAGAGATATGATAGTTGTTCTGCAATATATGTTAGAGGGAAGATGTGCAGTCTCTTCTGCATAAAGTGTGACTGTTGTTATGCACTATGTGTTAGAGGGAAGACATGGAGTGTTTTCTTTGTCAGATGATGGAAACGTTGTTTATTGAGATTTGTTTATTTGTCAGATGTGAGATGCTCGTTCCCAATGCAAAGGAAGTGGGAACATTGGTTTGTTGGTGATGGTTGGGTACTTGTGGGCCTGGGTACTTGTGCGCCTGGGCACTTGTCATCTTGGGTACTTGTTGGGCTATGCACTTTCTGCAATGAGCTTTGCATGTGGATGTTGTCGGCCATACTTCTTGGTGGTCGTATAGTACAGAAACATTCAAAGGGAACTCAATTTTCGTTCATAGTTTTCCATCTTTCACTCATTTTGGTTCAAAATGACCTACCAATTTTATTTCACCATTATATTACCAAACAGGTATAAGACACAATTTATAAATACTCTACTGAAAAAAGGTTAATACTCAGTGGAAAAGATTAAAAAACATGAATGAAGTGAGACAAAGAGATTAAGAGTGCGTGTGAAGCCTACAATATAAGCAGCCGGATAAGACAAGTCTGTGATTAAGGTAAATTAATTAAAATAGGTATTAGGATAAGTACATACGTTTAAGGACAAAATTAAACTTTGGTTTATCCATTTTATGTGCCATACATACCTACCTTCTACTAGATAGTGGCTTGGTTATACATGATAAAGGATATATTTACCAAATGACCAAAGTTATTATTCTTTCAACAAGTCCATGTTTTGTAAAACATGTTTAATTGGATAGTCACTATTGATAGTCATATGAAAACTTCGAAAAACATTCCAACATAATTAATTAGGATGAAAATATGCTTCTCAATAATTCAATATTACTCTTTTAAAAGTTATGAAATCTTATTTGTAGAATTGTAAAATATATTGATTTTTGTTTCTTTTCCTTTTCATAGATAGGATCGAAAAATATAATAAACTCAAATTATGCTTAGAATGGAATTATGTTGAGTATTTTAGAATACTTATAAAATTATCTTTTATATGATACAAAATATTTTTTTAATATTAATTCACTTGTATTTGAAAACACATATTTCATATTATTATTAACATAAATAGATGATTTTGTATCGACTATTACATAATATATATATATATATATATATATGTAAAGTTATTTGATAATAATAACAACAAAACCGTAGATAAAGGAGTAATTGAATAATATTTCAGAATGTATTTGAGTTGGTAATTGGAAATAACATCTGAACAAAAATGAACAGATTTGAACAGAACAATAAAGCAGTAACAAAATCTTTTCTCCTGACTTTCGAGAGGCCAGACTCTTCCTATTCACTCCACTATCCAATTCTCTTCCCCTTACTCTGTTTCCAACCCTTTATTTATAAGTATAACCCCACTTTACCTCTACTAACTCCCTAATAATGACTTTTATTATATTTTTTTTTCATATTCATCCTTTACACTTGGTTATGTAACCATACCCTCTTGGAGATTCACCTTGCCCTCAAAGTGAAAGTGAGGAAACACAGTCTTTATCTTCGCAGCTAACTCCCAATAATTCTCAAAATCTGGTAAATGTTGTTGTGTAAGAGGACATGTGATGCTGCTGTAGCCCTTCACAAAGGGTCGGTAATATCCTGTGAGCCCTAAAAATCCCCGTAGTGCTTTTAAATCTTTAGGGGTAGGCCAATCAACCATGTCACTAATCTTTTTAGGATCTACAGCAACCGCCTGTGCAGAAATAATATGACCCAAGTACTCGATACTGGAACTTTCAAAACAACATCTCTTCCCTTTCACCCACAGGTACTTCCACCTAAGGATCTCAAAAACTTGTAGCAAATTATTCTTATGACTGTCCTTGTTATAACTATATATTAAATTATCATCAAAGAAAACTAAAGCAAATTTACGTAAATATGGTTTTAATACCTCATTCATCAGTGACTGGAAAGTAAAGGGAACATTTGTCAGCACCACGAATGGCATCACGAGGAATCCATAATGGCCCTCATGTGTTCGGAACACAGTCTTGTAAATGTCTGTTTCTTTCATCCGAATCTGGTGGTAACCAGATTTCGAATCCAGCTTAGAGAACACCACAACACCAACTAATTCATCCAAAAGCTCTTCAATAACAGGAATTAGAAATTTTTCTGGGACTGTTATCTTGTTGAGTGCTTGCTAGTCAATATAGAACCACCAGCCACCGTCTGGTTCTTGAAAAACATCATCAAATTGTTGCAATAATTCCAGAGGCTTAGTGTCAACCGCTGATAGTCGCCTTCAAATCTGCCTAGGCTTGCCACCCACCCAGCATCAAGCACCACCTCCGACCGCTCGAGCTCCATGACAAGGAAGTTTGCAACTATGGAAACACCTTGAACTATCAGTTCGACATTTTCACAGCTTCCAACTCCTGGTTCAGTAGCGCCATTCCCAACCTCAACTTGAAATGATCACATCTGACTTAATGGTAAACCTAGGGAGGAGACAATATGAGTGGAAAGGAAATTGGCTTCCGCCCCTAAATCCACCAACCCAATCACCTCTGAGCCCTGGATCGTGCCTTTAACCTTGAATGTGTGATGAGGTGTGAACCCCCAATAAGTGGAAGGTGAAAGATGGAGAGACAGAGTTTGTAGATTAAGAGTAGAGGGTTCGTCTATGATTTCTTTAGGTGTTGGTTCAAGCTCCTCCTCTTTGTCAGCATCTAATAGCACAAGTGTTGATGGCGGTGTTGACACGTATGGAATGGGTTCCACTCCTCTCCACACTTGTAGCATAGATCCTTGCGTCGGCGTTCAAGTTACTCTTCATTTGAGATCCAATGAGAATTATGCTTTAGGCCCAATGAGCTAGACGTTGTGTTATGAGTGACTTGGTTCTCCTTAGATTCTGGTGGTGGAGAACGTTCAAAGTAGGAATTAAAATTATTGGGCCTAACACAATTCGATCCTCTATTGAAACCCTCACTAGACTTAGGATATGCTTCATGTCGTTTTCTCCAGTGGCTTCCACCTTCCTCTCGCCAAGCTAAGTTTCTCGCTTCGATAACCATTGCGGGATCCATCAATGCTTGTAGGGATTCGAACTCTGCCACATCTAGTTCTGACTTAATCATCGGTTTCAACCCTTCATGGAACATACATAGTAAGGTCTCTCCACCCAAATTTCTATGTGATTTGGCCGCGAGCTCAAAATCAAGCCGATACTCCATGACAGAGCCTATCTGCTTCACCTGCAACAGTGGCGCCAAGAGATTTGATGTCGCTCCTGGTTCGAAACATTTTAGCAAGTCCTGCTTGAAACAGAGCCAAGTGTGAAATGTCGATTGAGTCTCCCACCACTCGAACCACGTAAAAGCCTTCCCCATTAATCCTAGCACCGCATAATCGAGCTTCTCCCCCACCGGAATGTTTGACACCCGAAAGAAACGGTCCGTTCTCACTAACCACCCGTTCGGATCTGCTCCATTAAATGTTATGACCTCTAATTTTCTCTCGTCAACCCTGTAGTGCAGGTTTTCACGATTCTGCCCTCCTTCATCGAGATCCGCGATTTGAGAGACAGTGTCTTCCTCCTCCTGATGCGACTTTGCAGTGTGATCATGTCGTGGTGAATGCATCATCATATCGTTGAGCCTCTTTAATATTGTCTCTAACATCTAACCGTGGTTCATCATTTGTGTTTCTCTAACCCTTCAACACGTTCCTCCATTTCTCCTGAGCTGCCTGTTGTAACCATTAATAGGTTTGAAACCCAGATCGAGTATCTGATACCAATTGTAAAGGTATTTGAAAATAATAACAACAGAATAGTAGATAAAGGAGTAATTGAATAATATTTCAAAGTGTATTTGAGTTGGTAATTTGAAATAACATCTGAACAAAGATGAACAGACTTGAACAGAATAATAAAGCAGTAACAAAATCTTTTCTCTTGGCTTTCCAAAGGTCAGACTCTTCCTATTCACTCCACTATCCAATTTTCTTCCCCTTTCTCTCTTTCCAACTCTTCATATATAAGTATAACCCCACTTTACTTCTACTAACTCCGTAATAATGACTTTTACTATATTTTTTTTCATATTCCTTCTTTACACTTAGTTATGTAACTATATATCTATATATCTATATGTTGCCTACTAATCGTCCAATTATTAAACTTTTTTTCCTTATAAAAGTTAATGGAGAAAATAAAACACAAATGATATTTTATTAATCAGTTTAATTTTTTTTGATAATTTTTTATCGTGACTTTAAAATATATTAATTTTGTTTGTTAATAACCTAGGTTAGTGATAAAAAAACATTAAGTACAATAAAATGAATTTTTTAGATAATAACAAAAATGGAGAACGTTGATCTTAGTGTCTTGAAAGAAGAACAACACATATATGAGAATGATAGAGTTAAATTATTTATTTAGAAAGAAAACAAGCAAATTCCAAATCTCACATTCTAAGAAGAAAATACTAATTTTAAATTCATTTTCCTACCTAATTTATAATTTAACCTTAAATAAAATTTTATCCAATCCGATAACTTAATTTTACTCATTAACCAAATTAAAAATTAAATACAACTTAATAATATTGTTAATTGTTAGTCAACTTACTTGTTGAGAAACTCACGCTATAAACACAGGAATGAACGAAAATGAATGAAGATGAAGAAAATAGAGAATACAAGATTTAACGAGGTTCAACAATTTGTCTACATCCTCGAGAACGTTTGAGCGGCTATGTTTTGTTAGTAGAGAGATAAAAAATATTAGGTTACAATTACAGATGATTATATAAATAACCCTAAACAAGGTACAATAACCAAAATACCCCGCACTCCTGACCCAGTCTACAAAGCCTATAACTTCCCCCTTTGGTATTATGAGCCATACCTAACATCACTTATCTAAAACTCAAAATTGTTAGATGTAAATTATATTTGTCTTACAATAAAATTTGACTTATTTAGTTATTTTTTTTTCTTTTGAATAACCTATCATAAATTAAATCAATTTAGTCATTAAAGCTTCTAATTTTTTTTTTGTTATCATGGTGTAAAATATTAATTATGATAACTAATGTCAATCTTTGAATATGTTGAGATTAGATAATTAATTAAAAACTTTATAAAATCACTAATCAAATTATAATTTTTAATTTAACCTAAATTAAAGACTTAATTATTTTTAGTTCTATTATTCACTTATTTTTTTCAATTAAACTATTTTAAAAAAAATAATTAAATACTTTAATTCTAAAATTGAAACAATATAACCTTTTAAAACTTAGTCAGATCCCTAACTGTGATAAAAAAAAATTAAAAGCAAGTTACCTTTTATATATTTTGAAATTGATATTTACTGTATTATGTATAAATTAAAATTACACATTGTTAATAATTTTTCAAGTTAATTAGAGCATCTCAATGGTAGTTACAAATTAATATTTAAGTTTTATAAGATTTTTTTCATGATATAAAAACTAAAAACATAATTTTAGATCTAGATAACAAAAATATTTTTTTGAAAAAATATATATTTCTGTTAATTATTAAATAAATCTTTAAAAATGTATATCAAAATTTACAAAAATTAAAACTTTATTAATTAGCTGTTAAGAGAATACTTTCCTTTAAAGAAAAAAACTTGTCATGCCTGGTTTTAAAAATTGAAAAACTGATTGAAATTTGTACTAAAAGTGAGATTAAATGAATAAAATAAATAAATAAATAATAGAGTTAAAAAACAATTAAACCTAATTTAAAGTTTTATTTATTTGGTGCCTTCAATGGTGACAAAAAGCGAAGTAAGTGACAATGCTATTCCTTTCAGTCATTGACGTTTGAGTCCGAGAGTCTCAGTCTGTGTTTCGCATCTTTCTCTTCCCTCACACCAATTTTCAGGTTGCATTCCAATCTCCTTCCCCTTTTCTCACATCCTTCAATTTTCATTCCACTGCTTGTTTTCATGTACAAGAACTTCATTTTTGACGGTTCGGTTTCTCGAATTTTTTTTACTTTTTTCTTTCATATGAATTTTATTCCAAACTTCTTAAATTTTTTTACTTATCTGACACTGCTTGATATTATGAGATGCCTAATTCCTACTTCTAGTAGAATGAGATGTTTGGTGGAGTATTGAAACATACAAGGGCTACCAACTGAGGGTTTTGAAGAATGACGAAGTTGAGGTAAGTGTCAACATGTGAAATGTTGTAGAGCAGAGGTTGTCAAGATGTTGGCTCTTGGGGATGTCCTATGATAAGGATTTGGGTATTGTGGATGGAGTATACAAGTGTTTAGATTCCATACGTTTCTGTTAAGTGTCAAATCTCGAAGGATTTTATGAAAATCCATTACAACTATATGAAACATGTAAGTATGTGCAATATAGAAACATAGAAACAGTGTCACTAGATAAATCAAAGATAAAAATGATTTTCTTTATAAATGATTTTTAAGGAATGAGATTTATGGTACTCTTCATATATGTAAATAGTACAAAATAATTTATGATGCAATGGGTTGTAATTTTTTATTTATTTTATCAATATCTAAGAAACATGTTTTGAATTTGGATTCGCAGAATTTTAGTTATATATTTATTATGTCTTGTGAATTTTTAGATGTTTTTAAATATGTATCAGACCCTTCATATAGAACATGATATGTATCCGATATGCGTAGTATCTGTGCATCATAGGTCTTGAACGTTTATAGCTTTGTTTCTTAAAAGAAACTTCTTTAAAATATAT
>Ga0209489_106016_pt1 | contig 20065 bp, 8 predicted proteins | sample SiratrowhiteBW_FD_187527 | JGI IMG/M metagenome (GOLD analysis project Ga0209489, IMG submission 187527) | Root nodule microbial communities of legume samples collected from California, USA - Siratro white BW (SPAdes) (version 2) | ecosystem: Host-associated > Plants > Roots > Nodule | place: USA...
AATTTTTTTGGTTAAAAAAAAAAAAAAACTCATGATGATAGCTGGATAAATTCAAATAAAATTTGGGATTGATTTGAGTTGAGTGAGTGCCCCATATGAAATAAGTAAAATTGAATTAAATTAATAACTGTTGAGTTCATAAAAGAAATTATAATATTGTGAATATCTGATGTGATTTGAAAGTTATATTTTAATATTAACAAATTTATAGATAAATTTTAAATTTCAAATTTTTTTGATATGATATTCTTTAAAATATAGTAGTAAATTGTATTAAGTTATAATCTATTAAAACATAATTGTAAAATAATTTTTTATTAAAGGTTCATTATATTATATTTATATAAAATTAAAATAAAATTATTTAAAAAATCTAATATAAACTAAATCTAAATATTCCATTCAATTTAAAATATTAAATCTAGTTTACTGGATTGATCAGGTTCAACCTAAATCCGATCCAACTGAAGTGATGTTCAGATCTACATTTTGTTTTCGGATTCCACCAAATAACTATCTAATTAGAATATATGACAAAGTAGTCTTATAAATGAAAAAAATATTCATTTTATATTTAAACTCTTAATTGTATAATTAACTATTCAAACTAAATAATCAATTAACTAAAATTTAATTTTAATTCTTTAAAACCACAAAACCTATTATTCTTGTTGTGTCATCGATTGTGGATATAATACATAATATAAAAATAAGTTATTTTTTTTTATCAAATTAGACAACTTAGAAAAATTATCTATTTCTTATCTGTTTCCACTCTTGCTAAAACACTGTATACTTAATTTATTTAATTAAATTGTATATATTCCTTTACTTTAAAAAGTATATGGGTGGAAGACTTTGCATGTATCTCTCTTAGTAAAAGATTAAATAAATGGGCCACCTTAAAGATTGTGTTCAGTAAAAGAAAGAGACAATGATCATTTTGACACAAAATACACTGATAATATCTTCATAACAGCATGTTTGTGGTAAATATTTAAGCAGTATCCTTCTTCTGTGTGCTTAATGTCCCTTTTTCACCTTGCCTTAATTTTTAATTATTATTATCTCAGGATAAACTCAGTTATGCAGAATCTGAGTTAAAAATTAATCTGAACTGAAAGGCAACGGTAACATTTTTAATTCAGGATTTTGGAAGTTCCTCAAGGGCCACTTTGGGGATAAGGAAAAGTTAACGGCACCACCACACCTTTACCTTGTATAAATAATAAATCAAAAGCAAATAGAAAAAACATGACAAAGATTGATGTTGTGTTGAACAGCTACTCTACACAGTGCAATTTCTCTTCCTCAGCTGTGTTCTGTTCTGTTCTCACACCATTTTCTTACTATTGTTGTCTCTTTAACTCTGTATTGTTCTCACCCACTCTCTAACTCTCTCTTTCTTTCTTTGTCTAAAACCCATCATTCTATTGGCCCTTCTTTTCTCTTTTTCAACTTCATACATTGACTAAATCTCCCTCCCAGTGAACACTATAGACCAAAGACTCTAACTTTCTATCTACCTTTCTTACCCTCATTCTTTCAAGGTTCTCTTTCATAAGCATTGAGGTCTGGAGGCAAAAATAGAGTTGCAAAGGAATCATGGCAGCTCCAAAGGCAGAGGAGATAAGCCACCCACCAATGGACCAACTTCAAGGCTTAGAGTACTGCATAGACTCAAACCCTTCATGGGGTATGCTCACCTTAGTCTCATCCTTCCTCATCTGCATTTTCAGCTTCATTCAAAGATTGAATTTTTTTGTGTGTGCCATGAGAGTGATGTGTCTGTTTTCAACTGTTAACAGTGGAGACAATAGTTTTGGGTTTCCAGCATTACATTTTGGCCTTAGGAACTGCAGTCATGATTCCTTCATTTCTTGTGCCTTTGATGGGTGGAACTGATGTAAGTCATTCCCAACTTCAACACCTTTTGCTTTGTTTCTTCATTGTTCTTAATATTATTTTATGTATGTGAGGTCCTTTGATGTTGCCAAATCTCTACGGAGAGGATCGGAGGAACTTTTTGTTTTTGCCTTTACATTGTTTCTTTGTTTTGTTTTATATATTTTGTTTTGGCATATTGTAATCATATGCTGAAATGAGCTGGTGGGTCCCAGAGAGAAGAAAATTGTTGATCCTGAAAGTGATCTTAGTTTTAATTTGCATTGTCCTATATGGAGAATTGATATTGATATTTCAAACATTGATATAATGATTCAGGATGATAAAGTGAGGGTGGTGCAGACCCTGCTTTTTGTTGAAGGAATTAATACACTTCTGCAGACACTCTTTGGAACTCGGTTGCCAACTGTGATAGGAGGGTCTTATGCATTTATGGTCCCCATTATATCGATAATTCACGATTCCTCATTGACAACGATAGAGGACCCACATTTGGTTTGTACATTTCTCTAATATTTGGTTACCACATTTCAATTATAAGTCAATTATACTATAAGTTCTGCACAAACAATTTTGCTTCTCGAGAGTTCCATTCACTGTAATGTAAGATTACGTGTAATCCTTCTAAACAAAATATATGGTAAGGTAACATTTTCATTAGGCCAAAAGTAATTGTCGCCTGTTGAATAGAATGTGAGTTTAAGCATTGAAATTTATTTCAAGAGATTAAATTTGATGCCTTTTATTTATCTGCAGAGATTTCTTAGCACCATGAGAGCAGTGCAAGGGGCAATGATAGTGGCATCAAGCATACAAATTATCTTGGGTTTTAGTCAATTGTGGGGCATTTGTTCTAGGTAAGCTCTTATCACTGAAATGCATATATATAGATATTCTTACTATTAGGAAAAGCTCAAGTCTCACATCGATTAGAAATTGTGTGAACATATCATATATAAATCGGACAATCTTCACATTAAAATTTGGTTCTATTGGGTTGAGTATTCACTTTCTAAGATAAGACCTTCACATTCTCTATCCCACACATGAAATACTTATATTTTTCTTACTTTATTTAACAGGTTTTTCAGCCCACTTGGAATGGTTCCAGTGATTGCATTGGTTGGTTTTGGGTTATTTGACCGAGGCTTCCCTGTGGTATAACAATAACCTACGTGCTAATGATACAATTTATCTGTGATCTAAGTTCAAAAATTTAATCCATCTCTCCTTGGCTCTTACTTTACCATTGTTTTTGGAATTTTTTCAGGTTGGTCATTGCGTTGAAATTGGAATTCCCATGTTACTTCTGTTTGTAGCCTTTTCTCAGGTATCAATCAAATTCAAATTTATGTGGAGTAAGCTGATTAAATTAATGAATATTTCAAATATCTTAAGTGAGCATTTAGTGCTTCACTCTGAAATGAAGTGCTTTTAACAGACACATTCTTTACTCGTGACTTTGAATTTGAAATCTTACATGATAATTATGTGGTGAGGGCCACATAAGGGTCTTTATTGTGCATGTCCAATGTTGGCTGATTTTTCTCTATTGTTAATACAATAATTTATGACAATGTTACACCACTTTTTCTGTTTTACAGTACTTGAAAAATTTTCATACTAGACAGCTACCAATACTAGAGCGATTTGCTCTGCTAATATCAACCACAGTGATATGGGCATATGCACATCTCTTAACAGCAAGTGGAGCATACAAACACCGTCCTGACTTAACCCAACATAACTGCAGAACAGACCGGGCCAACCTCATTTCTTCTGCTCCATGGTTGGTACCAAAAACATCTCCTAAAATAGTTGAGTTTTTAATCATACTTTAGGTGCATGCTGCACTCTTAAGCTGTTGCCGTTGACTCTTGAACATGTTGCCACAGGATGAAGGTCCCATACCCTCTTCAGTGGGGTGCTCCAACATTTGATGCTGGTCATGCTTTTGGAATGATGGCTGCTGTTTTAGTCTCCTTAATTGAGGTCAATAATGCCTAACTATTGAAAGAAAAGTACTAGCTACACAGTTTCTGACATTCTTCTACTAACACATTATGTATCATTGGTTAACAATTATTCAGAGTTATAAAATCATGAGTGTAAAGAGATAAAAAGTGAAACTCACAACTAATTTTCAATAAATTTCAACTAATAACAAAGAGTTTTTAATATCATTTTTGTTACTAAAGATGGTCCTTATTGAAATTCGAAATTGTGGCAGTCAACTGGGGCATACAAAGCTGCATCACGACTGGCAAGTGCAACACCACCACCAGCTCATGTTCTGAGCCGTGGTATTGGTTGGCAGGGAATTGGAATATTGCTGAATGGCCTTTTTGGAACACTTACTGGTTCAACAGTTTCTGTGTTAGTGCCACTCTTAATTTTTTTTTCATAGTTTTCAGTTTCATGTGCCACGAATTGATTCTCATTGGAGACCATCCTTGACAGAGAGAATGTGGGGCTACTAGGAAGCACTCGTGTTGGGAGTCGAAGGGTCATTCAAATCTCAGCTGGCTTTATGATATTCTTCTCAATGTTAGGTGAGTGGCAAACTATGGACTATATTTATCCTAACTATATTAACTTTCACTTACAGTGCACAATTAACATATTTCTTGTTCAGGAAAATTTGGAGCTTTATTTGCATCAATACCCTTCCCCCTTTTTGCAGCTGTATACTGTGTTCTGTTTGGCCTTGTGGGTGAGTATCACCACTTCACCTATGCTTTACTTTAAGCATTTGTTTTTTTTCTTCCCTCTCTCCTTTTATGACAATTTTTACTTTTGCAGCTTCTGTGGGGCTATCATTCTTGCAATTCACTAACATGAACTCAATGAGGAACCTTTTCATTACTGGTGTAGCCCTTTTCTTAGGCTTTTCTATTCCTGAGTATTTCAGAGAGTACACTTCAAAGGCCCTTCATGGTCCTGCTCATACAAGAGCTGGATGGGTGAGTTCATTGTTTCATGTCACTTGGTCAACTGTGCATGTTCTGCTTCTAGAACATATCATACTAATCTCTTTGTTTTTTTTTTTTTTTTTCCAGTTCAATGATTTCCTTAATACTATATTCTTCTCATCTCCAACTGTTGCATTGATTGTTGCTGTGTTCTTGGACAATACTCTTGATTACAAGGATAGTGGGAAAGATAGGGGAATGCCATGGTGGGCAAAGTTTAGAACTTTTAATGGAGATAGCCGGAATGAAGAGTTTTATACCCTTCCTTTCAACCTCAACCGGTTTTTCCCTCCTCGGTAGGAATGTTATATACCATCGAAAAAGATGTTAGAAGAGGAAAAACATCATTTCCAGACAAAAGGGTTGTGTGTGTGTGTGTGGTGTGAGAGTGAAGCCATGAGTGGTAACTGTGTATCATATTGCTGAATTTTTCATGGAGAAATTTATCATAGGCTTCACACACACCTCTTCGTTACCTTCTTTTTATTATTAAATATTCAGGTCAAGAAATTCCCGCCTTGTCTCTTAATAAATTTCATTAACAGTTTCTTCTAAAAAATGTTCAAATTCAATCAAAATATGTAAATTAAAGGTAATTGAAAAAAAAAAAAAAAACCAAGTGATTCAGAAGATCCAATCTATTTAAGTGTTTAATTATGTATTTTTCATCCCTTACTATTTTACTGTGCTATGAAAAAATTAGTGTTGATTCTGAAGATTGAAAGAATTATATTTATTCTTTCTCAGAATAATTGGTTCAAATTATCTAATCAACTCGAAAGAAAATGCTTTCGAGATTTACGATACTCATATAAGAAATTTCACATAAAAGTATGAAGAAAGATAATCCATTTTAATTTATTTAAGATATCGATTTAATTAATTAAGATAATAACAAATATTTAATAACATGTTATATTAAATATACTTTTAATCTATTAAAACTAGATCCACATGTTTAACATTTATATTATCATTAACATATTATATTGTGGTTAGACGTATTATCTTCATGATTAAAAGTGTAATAAAATCTTAAAATTTCACATTTCTATTATGCCAACACTTCTCGTGGATAACACTTCGTTTGCCTCACTCTCACTCACTTTATTCGAATTAGAGGAAAAGTGAAAAAAGAAAAAGAAAGAAAAAAATAATTGAAAGATTGTAATTTGATTAATGTAATAGAATAAAATTTTTTATATTAAATAAAGAATATATTAAATAATAATATATTAAAATAAATTAGTTTTAAATTATTAAAATTTAAATTAATTAAATTGATTTGATTTATTATTTCAATGTTTTTTTTAATTATTTATGTAAAAAAAAATATAATTATAAATAAGATATTAATGTATATATCCATTATGGTTTTATGATTACATACCCAAGTTTCATTTTTAATCTCATCTTATATGTGAAAAATGTTTAAGGTAATTTTTATTCTTATTTTTTAATCATTTTATTTCGCTTTTTGTACTTTAATTTTATTTATTTGTATAATAAATACACAGTCTTTCTTTCATTTGAGACAAAGAGAGAAATCAGAATAAAAAACTGTGATCTTGAAAGCACAAAAAAAAATCACCGTAGTGCATATAAAGGACAAAAAAAAATAAAAAAAAAATCACCATAGTGCATATAAAGGACACCATCATCATCATCTTCCCTCAACTCTTATTTGTTTTGTACAATTCCTTTGGTAAGGGAAATTTCCTCCTCGCCATATAAATTTCTTTATAGAAAATGATTTGTTATTTGGTCAAGATGGAAAATCATCTGCTAACTGATTTCATAGGAAATATACAAAAATATTTTATTTGTTATTTTGCTTTGAAAAATTTTAGGGATGACTCTATCATAATATTAATAATAAACTTAATTTAATTGAGGATATGGATGTATCAGTGTGCTAAGGTTTTCATCTAGAATTAGATTAAGCTCATTACAAACTTTTACATTAAAAAAATTGTATACTAACACATTTATTAGTCTATACTTAATTAGTTTTTAGTTAATCAATTATTTTGCTGTAGCTTTACATTGACATCAAATATTTTTTTTGGTTAAACTTTTAATCAACCAAATTAATTTTTTAATCTATTTACAATAATTATTGCAATGATTGATGTACGATAAGTTTCTAAAACGACACTTTAACATACCAATACTTTTACTATAAGAATAAAATTGCACAGACAATGCATAACTGATATATATATATATATTTTCACACTGTGTTATGATTTTTCGAGCGTCACATTTTTTTTTTCTTTTAGAAACTCTGTACCTAAAATTTATTAAGTTTGGAATATAAATTGATGTAACTCTTTTATCCTAATCTTGAACTCTAATGTAAGATCACTTTCATTGGAAACATCCCTCAGAACTTTCACCAATGTCATATCCATCCGTAAGCTTTTCCATCTTTTCTAATCACTAATTTACAACAACATTACATTATAAGTAAGATTTTATCTTACTTGTACTTGATCCAATTTTATCAAATGACAATAATTAAGCATATACTTTTTGAGTTGAGAAATATAAAAAACGGAACGAATGTTTGATAGTTGAGGAGATAAAACCAAATCATAGGGCAAAGAACCATTGTCTTTTTAGAAATTGGTAAGGATTATTAAAATTTGGAGATAGTTTCCGAATTCCATTTTGTGAAACTTGAAAAAAAAAAAAAAGTAATGGGTGATTTAGTTTATTTGCTACTATCAATCAGGTAAGCTATTTTGTTAAACCTAAATGCATTTCTATGAAAAAAACATCAAAAGTTAAAGATTTTATTGAATATTTTTTTAAAAAGGTTACTCTGATTAATTAATTAGTCTAAATTTGACTTGGATAATGACATAGACTTTTAATCAGTCAAGTGATATGTTTACACCATCTTCTGAAAATATATATTTTTACATCCGACATTTTACAGTGAGATAACTCATCAACTATAACTTAGCGATTTTTATTTTTTTGAAACCAATAATTAATGAGAAACAAAAGGGTTATTCATCATATTGTAAAAAGAAAAAATAATTTAGAAATATGTTAAAAAAATTGATTGATTAGGCTGATGTCTGGAACAGGAGCAATGATATCATATATGCAACAATCATTCTAAGACGAATTCCGCCGACGTTAAAATGATAAAGCGAAAAACATGAAACTCAATTATCATTATTGATTTTCCTCAAAAAAGAAAAGAAGGTAGCATTATGATTGTTCAGCACCTTTTCTATTTATTAATAGTTTAATTTGCATTTTAATTCTGATTTTTGTTAAGCATACCTAATGATTATGATTAACAGTGAGGTCTTCCTAATGTGCAAAGTTAGTCAAGGAAATTGGGAAAAGTCCAAAAAAAAAATAAATAGAAAAGAAAAGAAAAAAGAAGACAGAGGAAAGAAAGGAGAGCTGGAATCACATGGACTTGTCTTTCTCTTGCTGGGACCTCCATTGAAATTTTCTTCTCTCCCTTCTCTCTTATCATTCTCTCCTTCTTCATCTTCTTCATTTTCTTCTTCTTCTCCCTTTCTTAGATTAGATTCCTCTTCTTTCTTCTCTCTCCCCTCTGCCATGGCTGAGGATAAGGTACTTTTCCTCCCGGCAAAAATGTGTTTTTTTTTTTTTTTTTTTTTTTTTCTCTTTGTATTGTCTGGTTGGAGAGAAAACTGAGTGACCCAGAAATGGGAGAGTTGAAAATGTCTTTGTGATTTCTGTTGTGAAGAGGACGAGGCTGGAATTTTGGTCTGGGATGTGTGATTTGTGTTTCTATTTTTTTTTTTTTTTTGTTTGCTTGCGCAGTTGTGAAAGGCGAGGTTAGGGTTTGTTATTTTTGGGGGAATTCGGGTTTCTTTATAAAAATCTGGTCTTTGAACTTAATGAAGAATACCCGTCAGGTTCATTTTGGCGTTGATCTATGGGTTTCTGTGAGGTTTCATTTTATACTTTTGGGGAGAGATTCTGAGATTTGTTTTTAGCTGATACTTGTATCGGTATCTGATCGTACTTGTTATGATCTTATGTTGGTGTTGGACTCCTAAGTGTAAACGATTTTGGTTTTCTGTCTGTCTGAGCTTATGATCATTTGCCAGTTATTCACTAGATTATTTTTTTTGTTTATGATTCTGATCAAATATCTTTGCCTGCACCTTTGTACTCTGCTGCTTGATGTTGGTTTGTTTCAATTTGGTTTAGCGACGTTGTGTTCCCTTAAGTTTCTTCAATCGAAAATGTTGAGAGCAAAAACTTGGTGATGCTATAGTTCTTGGTTCCTTGTATTTACTTTGTTTTGCAGCTTACATCCTTAAGTTGCTTACCTGGTTTTTTTGACCCAATTTCCATAGTTTATGAAACATACTTGAGTTATTCGATGAGCTGTTGAAATATGATGTTTTAATTTTGTATCATGTTGATGATCTTAGTCTTTACTTTGTGTTTTTTTTTTTACCTGTCTTTCAATTGGTTAAATATGCTCTTCCAAATTTCATTTTCCTTCTGAAGCCAAACCATTTTGAAATATTTTGTGAAGAAGGTTAAAATTCTAATACTTTTTACGACTTATTTTAAACACAGGAGATGTCTAACTCTGTCATCAATGGCAATGATTCTCTCACTGGTCACATCATATCTACAACTATTGGAGGCAAAAATGGGGAACCTAAACAGGTATCATCTTTGTAAATTCATGTTTGCTGATAATATCACTTGTTTAGAATTTTTGTTTGGTTGTTAAAAGCACCTTTACGACACTGATCCTTGATTGTGAGTTTAATGTTTTGTGCAATGATTCTTGCAGACTATTAGTTACATGGCAGAGCGGGTTGTAGGAACTGGGTCATTTGGAATTGTTTTCCAGGTATGTTGTTCTCTTAATACTAGATCGTTACTCTTGCTATCTCCACCTATTTTTCCTCGTACTGATAATTTTTTTCTCTTAGGCAAAATGCTTGGAAACTGGGGAAGCAGTGGCAATTAAAAAGGTTTTACAAGACAGGCGATACAAGAATCGTGAACTACAGTTAATGCGTGTCATGGATCACCCAAATGTGATCACTCTGAAGCATTGTTTCTTTTCCACTACAAGTACCGATGAACTTTTTCTTAATTTGGTGATGGAATATGTTCCAGAGTCCATGTATAGAGTCTTGAAACACTATAGCAATGCTAATCAAAGAATGCCCATCATCTATGTGAAACTTTACATGTACCAGGTATGCTGTATACTTTCTGGCAATTCATAAATATATCTCATTTATTTGCTCGGTGTCTGATATTAAAAGTTTGTTAAATGCATGCAGATTTTCAGGGGGTTGGCTTATATCCACACTGTTCCCAAAGTTTGCCACAGAGATTTAAAGCCTCAAAATATACTGGTTTGCTCATATGCTGTTGTTGTGCCTGTGTTTGTATGGGGGTGTATCTAATAAGAGCCTTTTGTACGTGATGGTGTGAGAAATAAATATGGAGTGTCAGATCTTATCATGAATGGTTGAGATTTAAACAAAAGTCATCTGAGTTTTTTGGAAAAAAGAACATGACTATTTTATGTGGTCATGTGACTTTAAAAGACTTTGAATCCTAACCATTCATTTATGGTTGTACGGCTCAAATTTCTTCTCTCTAATGTTACTTACAAAAATGGCTTTCTCATTATGTAATATGGTGAGTGGAGTTAATTTTGGCTATACAATCATACATGGATGGTTAAGATTGTTTTAATTAGTTTTTATCTGAACCATTCCATTTGAGTTATGTGGTTGGGGATTGGCTCCTCTCACTTGTACGCACCCTATATATATCAGTTCATTCTTGAAAGTAGTAATTATTTATGGCTTAAATGTCATTCTGTGTACATTCCAGGTGGATCCTCTTACACACCAAGTGAAGCTATGTGATTTTGGAAGTGCAAAAGTTCTAGTATGTTGACCTCCTTATTTTGCTTTGATGTGCTCAATTTTTGTCCATTCTTTCCTGGCATTATTATCTGTTATATTGATGGGATAATAACTCGTGTCCACCAATAATCTATCAGTTGCCATTAAGTTTTGACATTTTTGATGAAGAGGGTCTAATTTTTACGCTCTTTTGATTATAGTCCCTTGTGTTCATGTCCTGATCAGCTCAACGGCAAGCTTTGAAGCTTTGTTTTAAGATTTCTTTTATATTGTATTGAACATTTTGGTTATTTTTCTTGGCATTTTGTGGAAACAGCATATTTAAATTTTTGGGAGGTTTTTGTTATGCTCTATATGCTTTCAAGTTGTGTATTATTAGTGACAGCGTGAGACTGCTATTCATCATTCATTGTTGAGGATCGTTTACTAACCCTCAATCTTATCTCATAAGGTCCAAGGTGAAGCTAATATATCATACATATGTTCACGATTCTATCGAGCACCAGAACTTATATTTGGTGCCACTGAGTATACAAGTTCAATCGATATTTGGTCAGCTGGCTGTGTCCTTGCTGAACTTCTTTTAGGCCAGGTTTGTGTTATTGATTTGTTTTCATTAAATTGTATTACTAAATAAATACTATTATATAAATTTATCACAAAGTGATGTAAATGTTCTCTTGATTATCTGCTACCTGTATGTTATCTGATACAATTTGAACTTTTGCAGCCATTATTCCCTGGCGAAAATGCTGTAGACCAGCTCGTACATATTATAAAGGTGCAATTGGTGTTAACGTGTATTATATGTTTCATTAGTCATGTAATTATTCCTTTTCATCATGAGTCACCTCTATAAAATTTTGTATTGTAGGTGCTTGGCACACCCACTCGAGAGGAAGTACGCTGTATGAATCCCAATTACAATGACTTTAGGTTTCCACAGATAAAAGCACACCCATGGCACAAGGTCTATAATTTTCTCTCTTTTCATATTAGCATGGAAATTTTCCTTGCATTCTAACTCATCGAAATTGTGTGTAGATTTTCCACAAAAAGATGCCTCCAGAAGCTATTGATCTTGCATCTCGGCTCTTGCAATACTCCCCAAGTCTTAGGTGCACCGCGGTAAGTGAGACTGTTTCCTACCCTCTTTTTATGTATTCTATGTTCTAATTAATTTAGTATTGCATGATGTACATCAGCCTATATTTCTCACGAGTTTGATTAATTAACCGGTGAATGTTGTTATCTGGAAAAACTTGCAAAGCAATTTGAGAAATATCTATTTTTGTTATGCAGCTTGAAGCATGTGCTCATCCTTTCTTTGATGAACTCCGAGAACCTAATGCTCGTCTGCCAAATGGTCGTCCATTCCCCCCTCTATTTAACTTCAAACAGGAAGTAAGTCCTTAAAATGTGTTTCTTGGTCATATTTGTGCTCTGCTAGTAAATTATTTGTACAGACAAATTCAAGATTGGGAATAAAATTGATAATATTAAAACAAAAGTTTTAAAAAATGTAGAAGCCTGATAAGGGTCTGTACGTGACAGATGCTTTACATATATATGCAGTGTGTTCCTTGTACAATCCTGATAAACTATATTTTTTTATTCTCCCTGTTTACAGTTAACCGGAGCATCTCCTGAGCTTGTTAATAAGCTGATACCTGACCATGTGAAGAGGCAAATAGGGCTGCAATTTATTCATCTTGGAGGGTCGTGATAAGCTTGGGGGGAGTAGTGGGATACCATTATTTTTGTCTAAATACCATGTTCTGTGGCCTGGCCAATGTAGTTTGAAGCTGAACCGGGACTGAGATTTTGGGAAGCTGGATGGCTGCAGTTGATCCGTCAGTATATGTATTCCCTTTTGATTCTCTATTGCTACCGGTGGATCTTTATCTCCCCAGGAAAATATAGCCTTGTTTATTGTCAAAGTCTACATGTCATATAGTAGGAGTATACTTGACCTGAAATGGTCATATCAGAACTTAGAATGCTTGAACTCTACGGGGAAAACTAAAGCCTTGGCTGGAAGGAGGGGAGGAGGGTCCAGAAGAGTTTTGATGGTGGGGTTGTTGCTTGCCTTTGCTTTGGTTTCCTCATGTTAATATGTGCCTCATTTTGCAATGTTGCACACCCAGTTCCTTTCCTTGTGAAATGTAATGTGCTATCTATCTGTTTCTTCAATCCCGTTTTCTAATGTTCCAAATTTCATTTCTATTTCATGAATTTTATTTCCTCAAAGTTATAAGCACTTTTGGTAATAACAGTGCTCGTGATTTTTATGTTGACATATATATTCTAAATGTTGCGAGCGACGTGGCATGAACTTTTTCTTACAATTTGAAATAAACTCGATGTCATCTATAAGGTAACTGTGAATCCATGAGTTTCGTTCAATTATTTCTTTTTAATTAATATAACTACTAGCAAACAGGTGTTGCAGAAGTCGCAGGGACTCTTAAGAATTTTCTGCAATATGCAAACGAAAATTTCAATTCTAAGGGGAACGAATATAATCTCAATTCCCCAGCCATATGTGGGGGTGAGCACTTTCTTGAAACGGAGAAGGGTCTCCTACTACTACTACTAGGTGTTCATGCGATGGACTAACTTCTACGTGACATGTAGTTGAGTTTTAACATGTCATATAGAGAATGATGAAGACCATGAACTGATTCAAATCTGACCAAAAGTTTGTACAAAGAAGATAAATAGGGTGGGTGTTAATTTTAGCAAGGACATACATGAGGGATTCCTTGCAAACAAAATGAAAAATTCAGATAAAAAATGTTAGTGGATAGTGTTTTCTACATGGAATACCTTGCCAATAGAATGTTGGTGGCAGAAAGAGGCTTAAAGATCCCAGTTTCAAACGGAAATGTACGTGAGAACCTGTTGCGTCTTCATGGATTTTGTATGCCACCAAATGAAAGGTGATTTGTTTATCCTTCCATGCCCCTTATGGCTGCGTAAAATAATGTAACTGAGTAAATAGATAGATAGATTCATGCCCTTGTTCATGTATGTAGTAGTCACTAAAATGTTTACTGCAATCTATGTTAAAACAATCTTGTTATACGTCCAAAATTCATGAAGTTTCTTCGTTGAATTCATATTTTCCTGTATTAAATTCTGATTACTCTACATTTTGATGGATTTTCTCTTCTCCTTTTATCATGTCAACATTTGCATTAAGACTTTAGTGTTTATGTCAGTGGTTTTAACTATACTGTATACGCGAATGTAAAGCTTTATTTATGTGAATGTGTTTTATGATATGTTCCTATTCTACCACTTCAATTTAATATTCAAGTTTCAAAGTTGTATAATGTGGATTTGAAAGGCATAAATGTTGTTCAAACCTCTCTCTTTTGGTGATGTCATAGGCATAATAGCTGTCAGGAGTAGTGCGGTCAAATTTGGTAACTTTGACTTTCTTTAATTCATCAAACCTTAGTTGAACTCTTCACCTCCACGTTTACAAAATGATTATACAACTTTTTTTAAAGGTGTGAGCAACAAATTATGTAATATAGATTTCTATATATTTTTTATTATAAAGATATGGTTGTTGATATTAATTCATTTTTATTTTACTTTTAAAATTCGATATTTTATATAATATCTTGCTCTTAATTTTAATAATTTTGTCCTATCATATTAGCATTCTTTCATATGAGTTTTTTTTTTCTAATAAAACCAGATTATTAAATATGAGGTATCTATTAACATGAAAAAGGAGTGAAAATAAATTAGGAAAGGGGGAGATAGATAAAATTTATTAAAATTTTATGATTGTTTTGATAAGGAAGAGATACGTTATCTATGTTAGATTTAGTAAGAATTGGTACGAAATGGAAGATAAAGGAGATTTATAAAAGAAAAATATGTTTGAAAAAAAAAAAATGCTCAAGGTCTTATTTTCATAAATTCGTTGACTATCTTAATAAAAGATTAAACAATATAGAGAAAAAAACATATATACTCTAATATATGTCAATCTTTTTATGTAAAATTAAATTTAACGTAATTAACTAATAATTAAAATAACCCGCATGATCAAAGAAACATGTTAGTGAAATATATTAAGCGACATTTGATCATATATACTCTAATACACACGTCAATCTCTTACTTAAAAAGTTAAATACAACTTAGTTAAATAATAATAAAATATATTAAATAACATTTGACACATAATGATAATCAATCCTCATGAAGGATAATTCCGTATCATCTCAAGATGTCTTTCAACTATTATATTACATTTTTGAAAACTCATGAAAAAACACTTACTAACATGAATAACAATAATTTAACTAATTATCAATCTCTTTAAAATTTATTCATACTTTGTAAATTGTTTTATCCTCTTCTTAGGTTTTTTAATAAAAAAATAACTCATTTTATATTTGTCTACCTCAGACAATATGGTTTATAACAACCTTTTTATTTCTTAAATATGAGTATAAAGTCTGAAAAAACTGTCGTAAGAAAAATATTTGTGATAATCACTTAAAAAGATAAGTAAAAAGATTATTTGAATTTTTTTAATCAAGATTATTTTCCGGATTTAGTAAAACCTAAAAATTTTCAAGAGTTTAATTGAGACAAATCAATACAATTTTTGATGTGTTGTTTCTTTGTCCTTTCAATTAACAAGATCTTTCAAAGATTATTTAAAAAAAAAATACATAACACGATTTAAATAAGTTTACTTCAAATTTTATCCTTTCTTTCTTCACGATTTCATTTTTATCCAAATAGAAAAGGAAGAATAAATTAGAGACAAAAAAAATGTGTATTTTTTGGATATATAAGAATAAAAAAAAAGAGATATTGAGATTTATCTCTATTTCCTTGTACAAGAGTAAGTAAAAAGATAAATTTATAAAATATTTTATATTAAAACTAAAAATTTAGGCTTTTATTTTCTTCTTAACATAAAAATTATTTATTATCATTTTAAAAACTGATTTAATTTTTAGAAAAATTAAAAAAAAAAACATTTGTATCCAAAAGTCATATCTCTTTCACCGAGGAAAGGAATCTCTAATGGTGGGGCCCATATATTTTAACACTTTCAAAGTTGTAGGGTCCACCTAACTCTCAACCCAGCCCAACTATTATCCGGAAAAAAAAAAGAGAGTAAAAGAAGCAAATCACCTTGGTCCACGACAAATCCAGTAACATTTTTTTTTCTATATAATAAAATAACATTTTTATTTATTATTTGGAAAGAGACATTACATCAATAAGTAGTTGTTTGTTTGTATTGAAATATCTGTTTCTGATGCATTACCCATCTAATCATAAAGAAAAATGATTTGTCATAAACACTCTTTAGTTATTTTTATTAGTGTTATCCTTGTTTGATTTCTTTATATACATAAATAGGTTTATGTTAAGAATCTGATTATTATAACTTCTAAAAGTAGGTTTTAATGCAAAGAGCTTACACAGTCTATATTTTAATAATTTTATTAAAAATTAAAAAGATAATTTTATTTTTATAATTCGGAATCTTATATAGTATTTAGAGTTATAAATTTCACGTGATATGAAGTGCTAAGTGAAGATTGATTTGCGAGAAGATGTGAATTTATGATTAATGGAGAATGGGTATCGTGCAAGAACACAGTCACATGGCTGTATCCTTCCATTATTATGAATAGCTGGAAGCGTCTATATCTTACTAATACACATCACAATTTGCACTTTCATTTTTCTTATTCTATAATTTATTCTGTTTGCAATCCTGTGACAGTTTATCCACTGAAGTTTCGCATATGATGATGAGTCACAGGTTTTTCTGTTAGTCCGAATGGGATACCATTTTTTTTATTGCATCAATCATTTTCATAATTTATTGAATTATTTTCACTTTGAATATAAGGGAAATAGAATGTTATAAACGCGACACATTGACATAATATCGTTAGATATTAATTATCAAGAATTGTCTATTTTAGAGTTTATAGTTTTACTATGGTTTTATTGAATTATCTATTTCAGAATATTAGTAAAAGAAAATATATTTAAATTATTTTTAATCTTAACAGGAAGATTATTGAACATACCGAGGTAGAATTAAATAAAATTTTCCTATTTTTAAAGACAAGATTTTTAAATTAAATATTCACAGAAAAGATAATAAATAATTATTTAGGTAATTTATTGTCTATTCAAATATGGGATGTAAGAGATAATAACAAAGTATAAAATAAATATATAATTGGCTGGACTATGTGAGATAAAAAAATAAAAATACTGATTTAAAGAAGAGATGTTTAAGATTATAAAAAATTAAACTAAGTTTATTATTAAATAAAAAAATCTAAACTTTGTTTCAAACTTAATTGGTAGATAACATCAATTATTACTGGTTTGAAGCGTAGAATTCCAATAAAGTTTTTGTTCTTAAAAAGTTTTCAGAAGATTAAAAAAGGAAAATTTATTTAAATTATTTTTTATTTTAGCTATGAAAAGATGTGATACTATTCAACATATTAAAACAAACTATTAGTAGAGTGCGAAAGAGAAACAAAATTTATCTTTAAAATAATTTTTTATCACTTAATAAAGGATTAAGGTAATAAAGATTTGTTTTTTAAACTACTTTTTCATTGTCAGAGTCTATGCTAATATTCCGACCGTAATCCTTAAATATGTTGAAATAGTATGTTAGATTAACTACCACATTCAACTTATTATTCACTTTAAAGTTTAGATTTTTATAATAATTTTGTCTTAAAAGATATTTTAAATTGAAAATAAGTTTAGTATATATATATTTTAAAATATTATATAATTAATGAATTTATTGTAATATTTGATTAAGGAAATATGGAATACTAACAAAAAGGGTTCGATTATACTAAATTTATATTCCATTATCACAATGTAGTAAGATTCTTTCATTATTGTATTTTGCTTTGGAAATAAATATAAAATACAAAATGTATTTGTATTTTAACATTATTTTGTACTAAACTAAACATAGCATTGTTTGTCGAATGCGAAAATCTATATAATTTTGACTGCAACAGAATCATGTTAAAATCTACTTTTTCATTAATTTAAAATTTATTATAGAGACTGTTGTGAATAATAGTTCCAAGATAGTTTAAGTAACTCTTGTAAAGAGTAAACATAAGAATTATTGTGTAATGAGACTAAACTTAAAAAAGTATTGTGGTTTGTTAACTTAATTTACTAAACATTTAAGTGTAATTAGCATTTTTTTATACAATTTGTATATTTCTCATTTTGTACGACAGTAAAAATTATAACTCTTAATATAATGCATAATTAATCATACATAAGAAAATATAACTAATGTCAATGGTTAGTTTTTTTAACAATGTTACTATCAAGTATTATTTTGTTAATTTTTTAGTCACTGTTGATTTCAATAATAATTTTATAAAGGATTAATTATTTTTATCCGTCTGATACTTTTTAGTTTACATATTTATAAAGGATTAATTACCTTATATTGATGTTTATTTTTAAAATATACTTCGCGAGGAATGGTATTTAAAACTAAGAACTTTTCAAACGAATAAAATAATGTATTTACAACACACACACATATATTAATGTAAAATTGAAATTTTTATATTTTAAAATATGTTTAGAAAACTAATTTTACGAGCATCAATTTTCAATATATAAAGATATTTAAATTTATATTAATGAATTTTTTATTTAGAATTTTTATATATTTAAATATTATATTTATTAATTTAGTAAATATATATCATAATATCACTTAATTAATTATATATTATTATTGATAAATAAAATATTTATACTATATAGGAAAAAAATATTTATTCATATATTTATATACGAACTACATTGACAACTGTATTTAAGTCTACTGTATTTTTTTTATTTGTTTAATGTAAAATATTGTGAATAATAGTAATTAAAAATATTTTTAGAATATGTTATTTAATTTAAAATAACTCAGTTCAGTAATAATTAATAATGAAAACTAACACATAAATATTATATATTTAGCAATATATATTGTGTGGGCAGTGTTACGAAGTAAATAAATATTTACAAATAAATTAAATATTATAACTTAATTGCTTGCAAAATAATGTCACAGTCAAAATAATCTTACAAAGCATCTATCAACAACGATGGTAACTCATTCCATAAAAAAATCATAACTCATAAAGATTTGGCATTACTAACATATAAAAATTAAATATTCTGAAGGCAAACGTTTGAAGTTTTGAATATTCTATCTCTTACAAGAATTCAATTACTCGTCATATAAGATTAAACTTGTATTGCACCTATCACAAACCATAAAAAAAATGACACGCATTCTTCTTATAATTATTTTATTAAAATTTTCTCCTATAACATTTTTTTAAGGATTTTCTAGTTTCTATCCAGTTGAATGGACAACTGCCCTTACTTTGAAGCATTAAATTTTGTACATGTGTATTTGTTTCTGATATATGTGTCCAAAAATGCATTTAATGTTTTTAGATAAGTATGGTATATCTATTCTTTCTCCTACACATTTATTTTTAACTTGAATATTAATTAATACTGTGGAGTAAACAAAAAGTGAGAATTTATTTTCAATGAATAAATTTGAAATAGTACAATTTATTTTCATAATCCTCCAAACTATAACATAAAATTAAAATATAAAATAACAACATACACTCACACACACCAGATAACAAATTAACACAAAAACAGACACAAGACACAAAGATAAAGAACAATAATTAGCATCAAACACACACAAGAAACAACAAATTAACATGATACACAAGTATAGGATAATATTTGTGATGTGGCTAACAGATCAGTGGACAGTAGTAGTGGCCATTATTATGTAAAAACCTGAACAAGTCCAAAACTGTTTTGTAGTTTGTTACCATTTTTTGAGGTCCATGAAAAATTCTGACACTTCCCCCAGCCATTCAGAAGCCGACTCGTAGGTTGGAGCTTCTGCTGAAGGCACTATCTATCATATAAAGTAGACAAAGCTCACCCACCCACCACTCACACTGTGCACCCACTTGCTCATTACAAACTCTTTTTTCCCAGATAATCTTCAATCACAAAACGTCTGCAATTAGATTAATTTAATCAATAATAAGTGAATAAATGCTCATCTTTTTTTGTAATATATACTCATCCGTATCTATCTTGGTACAACAGTGCCAAGGTTTCTGTTAAATTTCCCAATAAAGACAAAGTCACCTTTTTTTTTTTTTCTTCCTTTGCTTT
>Ga0209489_106019_pt1 | contig 20058 bp, 8 predicted proteins | sample SiratrowhiteBW_FD_187527 | JGI IMG/M metagenome (GOLD analysis project Ga0209489, IMG submission 187527) | Root nodule microbial communities of legume samples collected from California, USA - Siratro white BW (SPAdes) (version 2) | ecosystem: Host-associated > Plants > Roots > Nodule | place: USA...
GCCAATGATGAAGCTGTTTCCAGAGAGTAGTTTATATTTAATACAATAAGTTGCTTAGAAAGAGAATCCAGAACAAGCCTTTCTCAATGTTCACAGCTCTTTCCATTCATCTTGTCTCCACTCAATACCCCTTAGCTTCTTTTTATCCTGGACAGGCTTTTCAATACATTCAGGAACCTGTATTTGCATTCAAATCAAGAACATGAGAACTGGTGTGAATAACTGTATTTTCATCACAAATATATAGTTCCTTTAAAATAAGAAGTTGCTTTGGAAAACCTTTTAAGTGATAGGTCTCGTAAAGATTCAGTCCTCCTAACTATTTTGTATACTTCCCTTTTAATTGATAGGTATCCCCACAATTTCTAACATCTGCATTGGCAATTGAAATCTTGAATAGAGGCGTTTGTACGATTTATTTCATTCGAATCCAACATCATATTTTAAGATTTACATCTTCTAAATGTTAATACTTTTATATTCGTAGATGTTAACAGTAATACAATGGAGAAAGATTGGCAAGAACATAGCTGTTCCACATGAACCTTAAAAACTCTATGATTTATGAAGCAAAGTATTTTGAAGCCAAAATTTTATATAGCGTAGTGAACTTTGGATATTCTCTGACTTCAAAATATATATATATATATTTTCTGCATCAATTATATTATACTCATGCAAAATTGTTATGCCCAAGACAAAGATGACGACCCTGCTAGCATGAAAGATGGCTTTAAAAAGAACAATTCAGCTGTAAACTTTTAAGTACAAACGCAATAGAAGTAGGCTCAAGTATTTAGAAATTTTCGCTACCAATTAGTTGGAAAAGAGTATGTGTTAGTATAAGTTTGGGTGAAAATAATACTTTCTGTGGATTCTTATGATATTTCTTTTGGATTGTTATTATACTTTTTTTTAGATATGATTCTCTAATAGGCTAAACTTGTGTTAGGCAAACTTTTCTTATATCTAAGCGAATATTTTATTTAATAATTAGTGCAAAATATGTGTTTTCTTTTATTATCTTTTGAGATAATTTTTCTTTAAAGAAAAACTTGACATTCTTTCATTAAGAGTTAGGGATCAATGGCAAGATCATAAAAGAAACAATGATAAGCTTGAAGTAGTTATTAATTAATTTATGATAAATCAACAGAAGAAATCAATAGTTGCATGGCCAATAAATCCAAGTTATGGCTCGTAGTAATATTAGGACTTGAATCTTTTAATAACAGATTTTCTCTAACACTTTTGGGTAGATTTCTAAAATCATCAAATATTTTGACTTACACCACATATAAGAAGAAAATCAACCACTTTGAATAGGCTCCTTTTTCTTTAAAAGAAGAGATCCTTAGGTGGTTTCAGTAAATATATACAAATAATCATTTATGTTGTGTTTGGTTGAACTAAGTTGCTTTGTTCCATTGTATAAGAGAACGGATGTTCGAGGATTAAAGATGTTTGGTTGAACTAATTTACAATGATAGATTGACGAAGATTTACGGGATAAGATGCTCAATAATCGAAAGAGACTTATAATGATGTAATTGGAAATTACGAAATACCTCTTGTAATATACTATGTCATGTGACATACAATTGAGTCAATTATTCCACAATGGTCAATTAGTAATTTCACAACATATCTATTAAAAAAATAAAAAAAACATTATAACATCTATCAAATCATTTCCAAACTTTCACAACCATTTCTCTCAAATCTTTTCAAATCTTATCGTTTATCTATTAATTTAAACAACTTTATTGTCTACACAGAATCCACTCAAATTCTTTTAAATTCACTTCCTAACTAAACAAACCCTTATAAAGTATTTTTGTTTAAGCGACTGATTTACTACTACGAAACTGATTTACTACTACGAATTAACATAAGGGAAAGTTAGAAAAACAAAACATAAAATAATAATAAAACACGAAAAATGAAAAAAAGAAAAAAAAAATACTATTGTACATTCTCCCGCAAAATAAACAAAAATTTACAATGTGCCCAGATTTACTAATAATAAACTTTTATTAATAATAATTTTTAATTAAATTATAAAAATTAAAATAATTAAAATAATTTTATAAAAATAATAATTTAATTATACAATATATTATAATAATATTATAAACTTAATTTATAATTATAAATATATAATCGATTATACGTTATTAAACTAATTTATAATTGATTATATATATATAATCGATTATATATATATATATATAATCGATTATACATTATAATATTAATATATAATTAATTCTGTCAAATTTGTTTATAGTAAAAGACACTTATAATTTCTTTAAGTTAGAAAATTTTCTACTATTATCTAAAACATTATTTAATTTTTTCTTGCTGATAAAAAAAAATCTAAAATAAAATTGGAAACGTTTCTTCATAGACATTCTTTTGAAAAATAAAAGATAAAAAACTAAACTGAATTTTTATATAAGTCATAATTATTTTATATACAAATTAAAAATTTGAAAGTGTCATAAAAAGAATTTCTAAAAACTATAAACAAATTAATTTTAACTTCTAAAAATGTTCTCTTTTTTTTTTCGAGCTAAAAAATACAATTTGTCCCAGGATGTTCATGTTCCACCTTTAAACAATCTCATCACGAAACCAATCCTCAAATAGCTAGTTTCAAAGGAATAATATTCATTAGCTCGGATAATTGATAATTTAATTAAACTAAAATACATTAAATCAATTTTTTTAATCAGATTAAATTTGATCCCATTCAATCTAACATATTTCTTATGTATTAAATGATAAATCATATATCTTAAATCCGACATCTAACCTAACATAACTAATTTTATTACATAATAATAATAATAATAATAATAATAATAATAATATATTATAACTAAATATTTAATCTGACAAAATATTTTAAAATTATAAATTTAATAATTTAAAAAAAAATATGATTCAATTAATTCAATGCAGTATAATTAAAAGAGAGTTGGGTTTAATTGAGTGTAATAAAAAAATTATCGGATTCTATTAAACCGAACTTTCATAAGTTGGATATTCATTTCAAAAATCATTATATTTTCATATCTCTTTTATTCTAATTCACTTTACAAATGAAAAAAAAAAACTATTATTTTATAATAATATAATATTTTATTAAAAAGATAGTTATAAAATAAAAGTAATTTATGACCAGAAAATAATTTTTTTACTTATATCATGAACCTTGCCAGCAAATCGTCTGTATGCATTCCAAAGAGCCAAGTAATCATCAAAAGCAAAAGTCAACAAATTGCATTCAAAGATAATGATTAAAAGAAGAAACTAAAATCTATGGAAAGGAAAAAAGGTGCAAATAGCTTTCCTAAATATGTTTTCTTGAACAGCATTATTATTTTGACTAGTTCTCAAACCTTTATTTTCAAAACATACTCAATCAAAAATTATAAAAAGTCATTAATTTTATAGAAAATTAACAAGAAAACTGTTACATAGATATATCATTTATACTGCAACCAAAACACAACCAAGATATCTTATTGTCACAACCACAATTCTGAAATATGTATCATCAATTTACACATTTTCTCTAATCTAACACCAACAACTTTTACAGTTGATGAGTTCAGTACACTTCTGCAGAAGTTTGGTTGAGTTCATCTATTTTTGGGAGTTTTGTCCTCATGGGATGGGATGTATGACCACTTTTCCAATGGCTCTATTAGTCTTCAAGTGTGCAAATGCCTCCACAGTCTGAGAAAATGAAAAGGGACTCTTAGGGTCCAGTATTGGCTTCACCTTCCCACTCTCTAAGTAAGGTTTTAGTTTCTCTAACACAGCACCATCTGAAATGCGTATTACAGAAATAGCTGCAGAAGTTCCAAATGCTGCTATTGTCACAACTTTCCCACTTTCTTTAACAGCCTTCAATGCTCTCTCAATCTCACTCTGCCCTGATTTTGGAAAATCATTCATGTACAAGTTTTCACTATAATGTTAATATATATAATGTGACACACATGCAATAATTTATACAACATATATAGTAAATAATGTGCAGAAGAAAGATATACAGAAAAAAATAATGTTATTATGCATGTGACATTTCTTCCTACTATATTAAGTTCATACACTTGAATCAAAGGTTTAGACCATCTAAACAAACCAGAGGTTTAGATCATAGAGGTCTGTCTAATGGATCATTTTTTTGTTTTTGATTTCTATATAAGAGTTTCTTGTGTATGCATGAGGATTAAGCTTTTGTAGTCTATTTTTCATGTATTCTTTGTATGAGTTTCATATATTACATCTTGATGTGCCTCAAACAAGAAATACCATATTCAAATACACACAACAAAAATGTAGGTTCAGTTTCAATATCTCACCTACTGTATCGTACACTACATCAAACTTTTCTTCCAGCTCTTCAAACTTCTCTTTTGTATAATCAATGGCTAAGTCTGCTCCCAAGTTCCTCAACAAATCAAGTTTCCCTGTACTGGCTGTGGCTGCAACCTTTGATGCCCCAAAAACATGCTTGGCCACCTACATCATCAAACACATGCATAACAAATCATTTGGCATGCTCTGGATTGATTTATGTTGATAATGTACAATGATGTTTGGTTTCACTGTCCCTTTTGACTGATTAATTGGAGTTTTGGACTCAATAAAGGTTAAATACTAGACATGGTTAAATCTAAGAGCATTTCCAATTCCCTTTTCATGATTAGTGCATTAATAGTGTAGCTTGTCTTTATTTATCTTTCTAATTAGCTATGCAAGATTTCTTTAGATGGATCAGAATATCCAATTCTCTGTTTGATGGAGAAAGGTTTTACCAGAGAAGACCAAAGATGATTAAACATATAATGCAATTTGAAGAAATGACATTAAACAATTGACATCACTTGGCAAAGAAACCAAGAGAGATGGAATGTATCAAACCTGAATAACAAGGGATCCAACTCCACCAGCACCTCCAAGAACAAGTATAGATTTGTCAGCAGAAAACTCCGCTCTTTCTAGTCCTTGATAAGCAGTGATGATGGCTAAAGGAAGGGAAGCAGCTTCAACAAAGCTCAAATTGGAAGGTTTGTGAGCCAATACTTTTTCTTCAACAGCAGTATACTCTGCCAAAGATCCAATTCTTTTTGGATTGTTCAGAGGATTCTCATTGATATCACCATAAACCTCATCCCCAACCTTGAATTTTCTTACTTGACTTCCCACACTCACCACCACACCAGCAACATCATACCCCGGAACAGTCTTAATTTCCAGCACCAAATACAAGATTCATCAATGCAAAACGACAAAAAAAGAAGATATTTTTAGATGGTACAAACTGAAAATTCCACCTATAATAATACCATGCAAATAAGATCTTAAAACCAAGTATACAATTACAAACAATAAAATCATACTCTTACAGGCAAGGGAGAGTCGGTGTTCTTGAAATAGCCATGAGCCCTCTTATAATCTATAGGATTAAGGGCTGCAGCCACAACCTTGATGAGCACTTGATCTTCCTTGATCTGTGGTATAGGTATGTTAGATTCCAATTTGAGATTCTCTTCAATGTTTCCATATTCAGAATAAGCCCAAGCTTTTATGTGTGATGGAATGCTTGGAGTACTTGCCATTGTGTGAGTGGCTTGAAGGGAAAAGAGTAAAAGGGTGTTAGAATTCCAAGGTTGTAGTTGAAATCACTTGTGTGGTTATTATGAAGCTGCAACACCAACCATTCATTTATATAGAGAAAATATGCACTTGGGTTTCTTCTAGTTTCTTCTTTGTCAGTGGCCATTAATGTTCTTGCCAAACTCTACAGAAGTTCATGATGACAATTTTCTGGCAAGATTCATGCTGTTATGTATAACATCTCCAAACCATGACCATATTCATCATTCTATAAGAAATTTTTATTGAAATATATTGATGTGATAGGTTTGAGTTACAACTTATAAGTAAAAGTTTGAATATTAAAACTAAAATGTACTTTTTAAATTTAATAAAACAATTCAATGTTGAAATGCAAAATAAAATATAAATTTTATACTTCTTTGTAATAAAATAAAACTTGTAAGATGGTTTCAAAAATTATGCAAATAAGTGATATCTATTTAGAGTAAATAAGACTTTATATATATTGAATGTATATGTTACCTAACACTTGATCCTCATTTATTTGACCCATTAATTATTTTTTATTTAAGTTTAAACTCACGTATGGAAAAAATTTAATGAGAAAAAACGATGGTTAATCAATAATGTTGTATCTGAACGGATTCAAGGTTCTATACATCAAGAAAAAATTGAAAAACATGTAAGTCAATGACTTGACCTACCTAAGTATAATTGTGCAGATAAAGTTGTTTTTTCAATCAGAGGGAAGCAGTAGTTAATGCCTTCATAAATTTTGTACGTGTATAAGATAAATAATTTTTTTAAGATAATTTATTCTATATAAAAAAAATACATAACTAAAAATTAATTCCTGAACCAGTTCGTGAAAAATATAATATGTTATCACTTTATCTAAATGGACGTGAGTATGACATAAAACATAAAACATAGGATAAAAGACAGAGTATGTATTTGTAGTGTATATGTATGTATTGTTAGAGTTTGATTTTGTTTTTCGATGATTTAAATTGTGACAGTATTTATGACTTGGGTAGCACAATGTTTAGCTTAAAATCATATGAATTAATTACTTTAGTGGAATGCCGATTACTTGATGAAACGCCTAAAACTTGTTAAATTTATATTAATTTTACATTCAAAATCAATTCTTCAATGGAAAACTAAACCTATGAACATTTACTTTAAATCACATTAAATGATAGCATGATTAAGAAACTCAACTTAAAACATTGCAACGTTGAATATAGTTTATGAAAAACTTGTGTATACAAAATTGAAACGTGATAGTAAAATTTCATTTTCTTATTAAGCCAGAAAGCAGAAAAAACATCTCATCATAACGAATCTTGCTTTTGAAAATTTGAGCCCTTCATAATCCAGAAGTGATAAAACTTCATCAAAGTTCACACATGCAGCATGATAATATATATATATAATTATGATATAGAGCACTGTTGCATAGATAAAAAAAAACTAGTTGGATCTGCAAAAAACGAAAGCTGAAACAATAGAAGAAGATGCTAAGGCCACAAACGCAACGAAGGATAAAGCAACAGATGCTTTGGCAATTTCCGTGATCTTGTCAGCTGCAACATTGTATGACAAATAATGTGCTGTGGTGGCAGCAGAAGATGCTGCTGATATGAGAAGATATGCCATAACCTGAAGTTTTTCAAGCCATCAAAAACCTTGCTTAGTATGTAATAAATATATGCCATGATCCATGAACTAGGAACTGAACATATAGTTACCTTTTCAGCTAATGAGAACTGAGGTGGAACAATATCAGTAACGTGCATGCATGCATTACCACAATAGGCATGAGAACTTTTTCCATGATTAAGATATAGGACATTTATTAAACAACTAATGACATGAAAAATCAATAACTATGTACTAAATTTGTTTACAGATTTTCATAATAACAAAACATGTTTTCTACCAATTAATAATATTACCAAATTCCAACTGAAATTTTGTTGAAAATTTTTAAAAATTTTGCAGTTTCTATATTTTAATCCAATGAATGTTTTTCATGATTTTAAGTTTTTTTTTTTATTTTTGTTTCAAAATAATAATCCTTTTGATCTTTTTATACTACTTTCTCAACAATACTATATAATTAAGATGACAAATTAATGCAACACAACTTGCATTGAAAAAATACACTATATATATATATATAGGTGGATAGTATATATGTACTTATGACAGACTACTTAAAAACTAGGTTTCTTTTTTTTTTCAAAATATTTTGTATTAAGTGTATCATAAAGACTATTTTACTTTTGAAATGGATGAACAGAAAAGAATGTATTGATTAGAGAACATGTTATTGTGGAATTAAAATTGATGTTTTATCTTAATAATTTGTATGACTAAAATCCAACTACTAGAATGAAAATCCCTGAAGTGTGACATAATTTACCTGATCCATGGCAAAGTTGAAGTAACCACGTAGTTTGGGATTCACTGTGTGTCTTTTAGTAATGAAATACTTGATTAGATCAAGTATTTGCAATGCAGAATACACGAATCCAATCACATCCACTGACAAGCAGTACCTGCACAATCACAACCCAAAGCATTACCAACACCTTCACAAATAATGCTACTAAAACAATGGCAGTTGCACCAAGCAGTAGCAATAATAATGAAAAATTATGTGAAAATTTCATTTGATAGACTCAAAAGCCCCATTATTTGATTAATGCAGTAAAAGAAGAATCCTATATTCTGCATGAAAAACAATTAATCCAAATTAAACTATTTTTGTACACTTTTTAGTAGTTAACAGTTTATAAATAGGTTTAAGCCTCCAAGTGTTTCATATTTATACAATTTTTTTCCGGTATAAAAAGAATTAATAGTTAAATGAGTTTCTCAGTATATAATTATAAAATTAAAAAATAAATAACTAGAATAAATTAAGGAAATGAAATAAAATTATTTTATAAATTAAAATCAATCGAGGTATTGCTGAACTATTTTAAGAGCTTTTTTATTTTATCTTCTAAATAGCTCAACTTTCTTTACCTTACAAAACCCCTTAGCAAAAGAATTCTACAATTGAAAAGTTACAATAAACTAGAAGTTGAAAGTTTGAACTTAAGTTTTATTTTTCTTTTTTTAATTTCAAAAATGTAAATTTTTCTCCACTTTTTTGTTTTAAAAATTTTGTGCAGAGAACAGAAAATGCTTTTTACTATTTTTATTTCACTATTTCCTACATTGAAAATAGAGTATTTTTAGGTGATTCTAAACTATATGACTCCAACAAACACTTTGTGGGATAGAAGGGAGATATTGGAAATCATGCATGAAAAAGACCCATGTGCGCACTAGGAACATAACAAGATAGAAATAGAAGATAAATCATACATAAATATGATGATTAAAAAACATATATATATATATATATATATATATATATATATATATATATATATATATATATATTTGGTTTCATATTAAATTAAACTATGTAGAATCAAGTTAAAATATCAGTTGAAGAGAGTTTAGATAAATTTTCATATTTTTATTTGAAGATTGATTCAGCATCCAAAATCGATGCCAAATGATGCAATAAGAATTATTTGTGTTGGATAAGAAGTTTTCAAAGTTTCACTACTAATTTGTCTTCATAACAAAAACAACCAAACATAAATCATATAACTTAACATCAATTTCACTGAAACTGTTTTTCAATGCTAAACAAAAATACAGTAGTACGAGAAGTAATTATAGGTTTACGCCAAACAAATTTTTACAACTATTTCAACACTACTATTTTACCCTTCATTTTATTTTTGTTTTTTTATAAATTTAAAACTTTATTTTGATAATAACTATAATATTATTAAAAGTGAGTTATAACATATTTGTTAGCTGTAATATTATCTTCTTATTATGAGTGAAAGAGACTAAGTGCAACTTACTTGAACTCCTGAAAGTCATTCCAATGAGACTGAGAATCTTCTTCAGACCATGATGATGATGGTGGTGATTCACCATAGTAACCATACCATGAGCTTGGTAATTCATTCCATCTCTTTGATGTGGCTTTATGCAGTTTTTTCTTTCTATCAGAAGCCATCACAGAGAATGCTATCTTGCAGAACACAAAAGCAGCAATTTTCAGAATCAGCAGAACAATGTACCACTTTTTCACTTTCTTGAACGCTCCATCACGTGCCTCTTCTTCACCATTTTCCACGTCCATCACTGCCACACTAGTGTTGTTGTTCACTTCCTCCTTCACAACCTTGATGGCACCATCACTGATGGAGTCATGAGAGTGGCTAGCCACCACCATCTGAAGGTCCCCTTCGCTGAAAGAGTGGTGGCTGTGAGAGTTGTTGAAGGAGTCTTGAAGGGTTGGAGTTGAAGGAGGTCTTGAAAGTGGTTGGTGGTGGTGGTGGTTTTGGTCTTTCTTCATTGAGGGTTTCAGTTCTTCTTCTGTCTTCTCTGAGACCCTTTTTATTCTGTCACCTTTCTTTTCTTGAGATGGAGTTTCACTTTTGGTGGTGGTCATGGTGAATGTGTGATCAAGAGTGCTTTTGAGATTACTCAGATGCACTATAGAACAGTTTTTTTCACTGAAAATGCTTCTTGTTTGATGGATGATAAATATATCACTTTGTGAATGCTAGTTCATAATTATATAACTCATCAAACTATACCATGATGTATACTTCAGTTTTTACTGAATAATATATATATATTATGTGTGTGTGTGTGTTGATCCAATTAAATTATTGATGTTGAATATGTTAAATAATCAAAGAGAAATGCTTTTGTAGTTTATATATAATGATAGTTCTCTGTTCAAGTTTTTATTTAAATTACTGTTAGCTATAGGGTTTAATTCTATATTTACTTTGATAATAATAATTGGTGAATGGAAATAAATAAAAATTGATTAAATCGTTCTTATTTCATTATGCATATACAAATTTATCTCGAAAATAAATTTAAAGATTTTAGAACAAGAAAGAATGGGAAACAAAGTTTGTTCTTCAAACTGGCGTGATCAATTTTCTTTGTTATGTTTAATTATACAATAAAAGATTGCACTACAAATTTTAACATTATTTTAGAAATCTAGCCATTTATTTGTTGCTTACACATTTATAATAATTATATTTTCAGGTTTTACTTATTTGAACTCTTTTAGTATTAAGTTCCTCCTTCAGAATTTCATGAATAGTAGAATCACAAAATTAATAATAGCCGACTAATATAATATGTAATTAAACTTAAAAAATATTAAGTTCAATATTTTTTTCTTTACAACATTAATATACTATTGCTTTTAAAAAAACATTAATATATAATTACGCGCTATGAATCAATCTTTTTACGAAAAGTTTTTACGAAGTTTTTTTTTTAACTAATAAAATCTAACTTATTTTGTAATTTTACTCATTCTATATTTTTTAGTGAAACTACAAGGGAGCAGATTCCCTTGCAATCTAGAAGCTTGTCCAGAATTTGTCAAAAACAATATTGAATAGAGATTATTACTAATCACCATTAACAATTAAGTCTCCTTAGATCTGACCTTTGGAATAAGTGAAATTGCATAAAAGCAATGCATGACATTTTACATAAAATACAGATTTTTTTTTTTTAACAGCAAAAAACATAAAATACAGATCCTGTGAGCTTCTGGTTCATATGTAACACCACATAATCACACTGCAAATTATTGGTTAAACTTAAGCCGGCCTTTAATTAAATGATTAATATGCCCTTCTCTTCCATTAAAATGGTATTTGTACCTTTCACAAGTAATTAAAGAATAATGCTGCTTTGGTATTTTTTTTTCTTTTCTTCTTCCACTCTTTGTAAATAAAACAACATTTCACAGGCATATATACCTTTACACTGTTTTAACATCTTTTTTTTTATCACTTGAAGTTCATGTAAGTTACCCTGTAGTAGTTTGATAGTAAAACTCTTCATGGTGATAACATCAGCCACCATGGTGGTAAAAATAGCATCAATAAAAATAAAAATAAGGACACAAGAATAACATTTTTTTTATCTAGAAAATAAGGATCACGATTTAAGAATTACAAATAAGTGTTAATTTTAACTATACAATGAATCAGATCATAAAATTTTAATTTCTGCTCTTAAAGAATTCAAACATCATGTTTAAAATTTTTGATATTCATTTCCAAAAGTCTTAATTTTCTGACCAATTCCTTATGCTAAAGGTACACCAATTAGCAACAGTTTCTATCATAACTATCGGTCATATGTAAGAGCCAAAATCAGCAGTTGACATCATGAGTCATGAAGCCAGTAAAATTGTGATTGAGAGAAATGTGTAGTTTGTAATCAATCATGGCTTTTCTTCTGCTTCAAGCAGTGAAAGTAAAATTTCAAACTGTGAAAGTTTCAAACTCATTGTTTCTACGAAATCTTAGTTTATTATTGATTCTTAACAACATTTTCTAGCACAACTATAAGTCACAAGCAAGGGACCAAATTTGTTGTTTATGCCACGGACTTGATAAGATTGAACTACTAGGTCAACTATCTAATACAACTGTGTTTAGGCTAGAATTTTTGGAAATATTTAACCTAAAAGCAATTGTTGATCTCATTGTAAATTTAATATATTTGGGATAAAAAATTTTCGTTCCTCCAAAATTTTAAATGTTTATTTTTGTTCCTCTAAGATTTTTGGTACATTTTAGGTCTATCAAAATAAAAATACTTTATTTTGTTTAAAATCGAGTATTGAGTAATATGATCGTTTTTCTTTTATCGGCGATGAGTAATCTGACGTTAACTCAATAAAACTCTGTCACGTAACAATAGATCGATGAGGTCACAATACTCTTAGACCATATGATGATTTCTTCTTTTGCACGTAACACTTTCTGTTCTATGAAAATACATATCCAATCCAAATCAAATTATCAATAATCATCAAAACCCAGACACAAAATCCGAGCAATCCAGTGTTCTTTTACACTTATATGCAATGTTCCAATTAATTTATTTTACAACGTTATCAAGTGCTGATATCCATAGTGGGCGAAAATCAATATTCCACAATCACGGATCCCAGAAATTCCTATTTAACAACCCTGATTTTACATTATACAGATAAAGAAGCTGTTGGTAGCTAAAGAGCAGATCAGTGGTCATGACTCAGGAAAGAAGAATTCATGAGCTTCACGATATCGTTCCAAGACAACATTGAAGAGGGGATGGATAGGTTCCAATAGATTAGAGTAGGGGCCCAATACTAGCTTTGGAAGAGGTGGAGAATCTGGGTGCTTTGACAAGCTGTATTGGCACAACGAGAGCCCACTTAAACAGTAACATGTGTGATAGTGATCTCTACGTTTACCTGGTTTGTCTCTCAGTCCACCTTCTTGCTCCTACATCAAGTAAAATAGTAATGCAAATTTCAAAAGAATGAAGCTAGTAATGGAGGTGCAAAGGTAGAATTGGTTGAAGAAAGGATATCAATCAAATGTCAAAAAATGGAGAATGCTCTAATCAGGAAAAAGTATCAGTTACCAAAAGCTTAAACTTCGTTTTTCAACCGTACGAAAATAAAATCAACTGATTCAATCCCCTTTTTGTTTTGGCAAAAAGTCAAATGATTCAATTAAGATTTTGATTATGTTAAAGCTCACACAGATATTTAAAATCTCTAACTGCCATACGTCTGTGTACGTTTACAGAACAAATGTAAGACATCAAAATTTCAAATGTTCAAATTAATGGAGATGAAAGCATACAAAACTGAATTTCCATTTCAAGCTTTCAGGGAATCGACAAGGTATATTTAAGCGAGAAATTAGAAATATAAGGATTACGATAGGAAGCAAGAAGATAAACTGCAGACCTGGGCACACAAGAGAATATACTGCTGTAAAGCAATACTGTGGAAGAATGGTTCTTGTGCTCTCCACTCATTAATAAATTTATAAGCAATGCTTTTAAAATCAGTTGAACCAGATTCAATAGTGCCTGCGAAAATTAGAATTTAAAGAAGTATTAATATCATGAGAAATGAAATTAGCTAGAAAGAATATAGATATTAAAGTCAACATACCATCATGCGTACCATGGCAAGTTGCATGACTAGACGTTCCATCCAAACTTTCTTTATCTTCAGATACATTAGATATCGTAAAAATCTGTGAGGTCTCTTCCATTTGTTTGTCGATTGTAGGATATAATCTTTGCAATAGTGCAACAGCGCCTCCCTGATTACATTCAAGTTTCAATCCAACTATATTACAAAGATTGATTTAGAAAATGTAAAATTTCAATCACCTGCCAAAAGGAATAGCATCCATCCACTAATTTATTTGTTCTTCCCTGGAATCCACATTCCTTACCTTGCCGGAATACCACCCAGTCCTAATGTAAAGCCACAGATAATTAAATCATTCGTATAACATCAACTTTGGGCAACTTCAAAAAGTACATATGAATAATTGGAAGCTAATAAAGGGGAAAGAAACAATTCTCTTACAATTAAACGGCGCAGATCCAAGCGATTAGCCTCACCAATCAGAATCATTGCAGCTAATCCACAGAAGGTGTACCTGATAAACAAATTGTCAAATACAAGAATGCTTCGCATACCTCCGTTTGGTTTTAATTCCACCTATCTTGGTGAAGAGGTATAATAAGAGGAAGGGAGGGTGGAAGGGAAAGAGTCTCATGATACATACCCCCCATGAGCCTCAGAACCAGGCTCACCTCCAATGCCACCCTCATATGTTTGACAGCTGCAGAAAAGCACCAGATTATGAAGCATGTATATAAATAACGATTACACAAGAAGTAATTAATTATGGATGTTTACAATTGTCAATCTAAAGCAAAAATTTATATGGACAGTGTTACTAGTGCACTACTGCTACGATTTCCAATGCAACCCCACCATGATTTTCAATAAAATTCCATTATAGATTATGGATAATGTTAACAATTGCATTGAAGACTTCGGCTAAAAAAATCAAAAGTAGAAAATTATAATGTGATTTCCAATGTAACCCCACCATGATTGTGAACAAAAAATTTTATCTCTTGATTCCTTAACCAGTACTCCAAAGGCATTCAATAGTAGAACCCATTAATTATTTCATTTTTAGCTGACCATGAAACTGATAAAGCCATCAGATAGATGGATGAGTAATTAGCCATCTAAACAATGTCTAATATAAAAATTGCCAAAGGCATATTAAAGCATTAAAATATGGAGAGAATTTCGTAACCATGGCATAACATACCACTGTCATCATTGTGACTACTGGGACTTTCATATTTCAAACAATACAATGGCCAATCCCATTTAAGGCAAGAAACAGTTAAAGAAGCGATCATAAAATAGTTTTCCTTAATGCTAAAAGCCATTTAGAGCACCAAAAGAACGGACAAAAATGGATAAAATTCAGTAATAACATTTTGACTAATGCAGCTTTCAATTATTATCAGTGGCTGTACTTGAAGTCACATGTGAGGCCACACATAATTAATGAAGATATAACAAAAACAGTTTGCTTCAGTGCAAGCATATTTTGAATAACAAAAGTCACGAGTTTAAGTTGTACGAAGTTTCTATGTTAAACATTGCCCTCCAAGCTGGAAGCATACAGTCAGACTTAGTGCCAAAATTGATGTTATTGCTTCGTGAAGCTAACCTTAAAATGTAGTCTCCAACATTCTGGATCAGTTCATCATCCAAAATGTTCAAAATACTTGCAACCTGTATCCAACAAGATTATGTTACCCATATATAATGTTTTATACCAATTCTAACAATAAAAGGCCACTCCCACAACAAAGACAATGTATGCCATTATGGCAGTTAAAAGGTCTTATTAGCTAACAGCTTGTTTTTTAACACCGTCATTCTTACTTAGTAATTTACTATCTAAGCCATATCTAGTAAAATGAAAGGTCCGTTGAAATAAGAACTATTAGTTATACTTATATACAGAGTAAAATGTGGCATTCACACACACAAGCACGTGTGAAATAAAGAGAGAGATACCAACTTACAGAGATTGCAGTATAGCAAGCTCGAACATCAATTTCTCCATCATCATGCATCCTGAATAAAGTATTTGATGATTGAAAAGAAAAGATTGATTAGAAAAATAAGGTTTCCCAAACAACTCTGCGTGTGTCAACAACAAAGAGAATAAACCGCATTAAAGAAATGCTTTCAACACCGCAGATGAATTCACACCCTTCAGACAAGTGTGTGGTGGCAGATTGATTTCTTAGAGAATAGCTATCAGATATAATTAAAAATGGGTACACGATATCAGTATAATTTCTTATTGTTAATTGAAGTAACAGAGATGAATAAGATATCAAACCTGAATCCCCCATTTGGCTGTTTCATCCGTCGCAGAAACCCATGCAATTTATCTCTGAAAATAATTGTTCAAAGTACCAAACCAATCAGTTCCACACAAATGAAAACTAGCTCTGTCAAATAATTAATGGAACATAATATGATAAAAACTTGCTTTGAGCACATAAACTGACCACCTATTAATTGATGCCAGGGATTTCTGACCACCCAAAGTAATAAGTGTATTAACTGCAGCATAAGTTGTGGCAATATGAGGCATCTGTGGAGAACATTCCAAGGATATCAATAATTAATTATGCTTCTCCAAGACTAAAGAATAGAAATGCAACCTAAACCTAAACTTATTCAATTTATTTGTTCCAACTCAAACAGTTCAAGTGTACAACACAACCTCCCTCTGACATGTTCTCTTTCCCTTTGTAAAAGCAGAAGTACTATACTATACATAATTATAGAAGTATATTTTACATCATAACTAACCACAGAATTAGTTTTCTATTTGTATGCACTAGAGTTGCAGCAAGAGACAACAAGACGAAGTTTTAGAAAGGGGAGAAGGAGAAGGTATAAATAAAACTCAATGAAACCATAGCTCAGTAATCAAGTAGAAATCAACAAAAGATAAGAATAGTCACTTGCTTGGCCTGGTCCTCCAGCATATCCACCATCTGGATCCTGTTAGTATACAAAGAAGAAATCTATAAATGGGTAGAAATGGGAAGGGATGGGAAAAAAATGGTCAGGCAAGAAATCCGGTCTTAAATCACAAGATTTTAAAACGTGATAACTGAAGAATTAGCTAGGTCATGTTTGGTACATATATAAAAACAAGGATATGTAAATAGTAAAAAGTCCAAAATATTTCTGGGTTGCCAAACGACAACAAATGGTTTAGACTCAGTAATACAATGTGGTATAGTGCATAATTGTAATTTTTCAGCCATAACATAAGTATACATATATGATATATCCAGCATCCAACATAAGCAGGCAATGAAATGGGTAGACAGAGTGTCAATACTAAAGACAAAACAAGAAAACATAATAATTGCATACATCAAACACATTTATCTAAGATCAAGGTTTTATTGTTCTAGGAAATTAATACTATGATTTTGTTGTAAACTTGTAATTATTTACAAAAACAACAGAAAAATGAAAGCAAAGAATAAACCAAACACCAGCTCGTTTTTTACATCAACTATCTATTCTTATATTATAAATTAGAGTTACACTACACCAGTTGGAAAGTGAAGTTCTCACAGTTCGGATTCTCTCAAATAGACATTATCAATACTTCTCACTTCTCTCCATCGGAAATGAATTTCACACACTACTCTCCTTCTAAACCATGTCAAAGTACTCCCAGCGGCTCAAACAACTCTCCCTCAATTTATTATCATTTTACATGTATAGAAATTCAATATTTTTAACCATATACCCCGTTTAATCTATGATCTTTTTCTGTCTGCGCAGAATTCCAATAGTTTCATAAAAGAAATGGTAACTCGTTCAAAATAACTTCATATTTATTTATTATAAATTTTGATTGTAATAAAATTTATACAGAAAGAAAACAGTTTTAAATCATCCTCGAATCACAAATCACTGGAAGCCTACTGAATTTTACAACTGCTATCTTCGGAGTCGTACCAACCATGATTTCAGATTGGCTGCCAGTACCCAACTCATTCATATATTCAAAATTATTTACTTGTTATGAAATTAGTTGTATATAAAAAAATTGTATTTTAGGTAAGCTAAAATACTAGTTTACAAATAATGGAAGAGAAAAAAAAAACAATGCAGGAAAATAAGAATTAGAATCGCAATGGAAAACCTGACAACGGTTAAGAAATTCGATAGTGTTATCTTCGAGTTCATCTTCGACGGATTCTCCCAATAAAGCAATGGAGTGGAAGATCCAGTAGCACAGCCACGGTCGACTGCATAACCACAACGTTTAATTCAATCGGAAAACATTAACAGAAATTGCGATTCAAACAAAAACACACACACACACAAAAGTGTTACTTTGAGTCCAATACGGAAAACGCAGAACTGAGGTGACGAAGTCCTCTAGAGAGAAACTGCACGTGATTATCGCGTTGCAGCTCCAACCTGCAAAAAGGAGAAGAAAAAACGCTGAGAAAAAGAAATTCGAAACGGAGAATGAAGAGAATAGAACAGATGTTGCAGCAAATGACATACATGAGGTTTTGGGCATTAGGAGGAATGGTGGCGAAGAGGTGGTAAATCTGAAACACCTGCGATTCTACCATCCATTGGTCCCGCTGCGTCACCGTCGGACTCGGTGGCGCCGCCTCTGTCGCCGGCGGATTCGTCTCTTTTTCGCTCACTTCACTCATGGTGTCGCCAGAAACAGCTAGAAGTGACTGAAAGCAACGCTACTTCATTTTACTTTTTTTTTGTATTGGGCTTCCTGGCCCGTAACTGGTGACAGCTTCTTCGTGCACCTCCATACCCTTTTAATTTTCTTAAATTATCCATTTTAAAAAGACTTATTTATCCTTTTAAATATTATTGTATATATTTTAATTTATAAAATAGCTTATTTTATGACATAAAATTTAACTTTCGAAACCGTCCATTTCAAAAGTTAAATTTTATATTTTAAAATAAACTACTTTGAAAGTATAATTTCACTTTTAAATTCATAAACAACTTTCGAAATAGATTATTAAAAAATATTATATAAAAATATTTTTTTTTGACTTCTGGAATGATCATTTTAAAAAGCTGCTTCAAGCCTGAAAATAACTTCTAAAATGAGCTATTCCAAAAACAAAAAATCACACTTTCATCTTTGCTTTCGAAATGATTTATTCTAGAAACTGTTTCTGTTCCGGAAATATTATGGAAATGTATTTTTTAACTTCCATAATAACCCATTTCGAAAACAAAAATAAAGGTTTATTACAGAAGGACAGACAATGTAATCTTTAATTAAGGGCGTGCGAAAAAATCAAAAAGATACGGAGGTACAGTAAGAAGCTCTCGTAACTGGTTAGTACTTTAGCCCAAAGTTATACGGATCAAGCCCAAATAGGCTCGCCTCAAGTAGCTTCTTTTTGTTACCTAAACATTTTTCTCTCAAAGTAAATCTAATGTTCTGTTATCAGAAAATAATAATAGAAGAAGCACTCTCAAAGTATAAAGTGTTTTTATGGGGGGAAATGTGTCATTTGTTTTGTACATTTTTGTTTTAACATCTGAATTTAAAAACTGATTATTTGATTTTTTTTTTTTAATTTTAAAAATATGCTATAGACTATATTGAAGAGATAATTGAATTTACACTTTTTTTTTCTAAAATTGAAAGATCTAATTCATCGTATATGATAAGTTGGATAACTTCTAAATTTTAGTGAAAACTGTTCTAAAAGTTATATCAAACATGAAACATTGATTTAAACCAAACTTCAACATCTCAACTGTTTTCGATAAAGGTTAAAGTATATATTTATATATACAGTGTTCAAAATAAAGAAAATAGCTTGTTTAAAAAAATATCACTTCATGCAAATATTAAGTTCGTTCTTTTCTATTTTTTTATTGGTTTAGTACAACTAGTGATATTCCACCTTTAAGATTGATAAATTTAAAAATAATGTTAATAAGAATCGATCATCAAAGCTTGGTCCATTTTTTATTCATTAAATTCCAAACACTTGTTTGTTTGCATTACAAGTAGTACGATCAAATTTCAAAACACAAGATCAATGCATGGAACATTGAGAGTGTTCCTTACACTTTTATTTCTTTTGCCAAATCATAAACAAGTTCAAAGACAACAAAGCACAAACATTTTTAAAGTGTCCTCTGGATCATTATTTGTTCATATGTTGACATTGAAACTGGAAGTTCCAGTGGCCACATTAATAGAGAGCACTTCATCGATATTGGCTTGCAAGTTGACCCTCCTTGACAATGTAGTTTTGTTCTGGAAAGTCTTCACCCCTGAAGTGCCTATCCAACATGTCTTTCACACCAGCAGCATAACGTAACTGAACAAGTTTCATTAT